>Ga0181612_136863_pt1 | contig 16263 bp, 15 predicted proteins | sample HoacroProtozoa21_FD_119630 | JGI IMG/M metagenome (GOLD analysis project Ga0181612, IMG submission 119630) | Hoatzin crop microbial communities from Cojedes, Venezuel. Combined Assembly of Gp0051906, Gp0051904, Gp0051908
GGTTTGCCGTTCGCTTCGCTCACTGCATAACCTGAGGTTAATTCACGTGCTCGTCTCCGACGAACACCCGCCCATCTTCGCTCTCCACTCTATTATTAAGTCCGCGCTAGTCCGCGCTGGTCCGCGCGAGGATTACTAAAAAAAAAGGTTAATATCGAAAAAAAGGTATTGCGGTGTCGCAAATTATTTGTAAATTTGAGGCCTAAACTCATTAACCAATTCCAATATCTATTACTTAACTCATCTATTATGGCTAAAGTAAGAGGGGCGGTAACGGTCAACACCGAGCGATGCAAGGGCTGCAACTTGTGTGTGGTGGCCTGCCCCAAAAACGTACTCGACTTGCAGCAAAAAGAAGTGAATAACCGCGGATACCATTTCGCTTACATGGCTCAGCCCGATGAATGCATCGGCTGCCAAAGCTGCGCAATGGTTTGCCCCGATGCTTGCATCGAGGTCTATCGTGTGGTTGAAAACTAACCTATTAACTAACCATTTTCATTAGCAAGCAAATCATGAAAGAGCAAGTGACACTGATGAAAGGTAACGAAGCACTTGCCGTGGCTGCCATCCGTTATGGCGCCGACGGTTACTTTGGTTACCCCATAACGCCTCAGAGCGAGGTCCTTGAGAAACTCGAAGAAGAAATGCCGTGGGAAACCACCGGCATGGTTGTCCTGCAAGCCGAGAGCGAGGTCGCAGCAATCAACATGGTCTATGCTGGCGCATCGACCGGTAAAGCTGTGTTTACCTCCACCTCGAGCCCCGGCTTCAGCCTCATGCAAGAAGGCATGAGCTACATGGCTGCCAGCGAGGTGCCCGCATTGGTTATCAACGTGATGCGCGGCGGCCCCGGTCTGGGCACCATTCACCCCAGTCAAGCCGACTACTTTCAGGCTTGCAAGGGCGGCGGTCACGGCGACTATCACGCCATCGTCCTCGCTCCCTCGAGCGTGCAAGAAATGGCCGACTTCGTCGCACTCGGCTGGGACCTGGCTTTCAAGTATCGCTGCGTGTCGATGATTCTCGCCGACGGCCTCATCGGTCAGATGATGGAAAAGGTCGTCCTCCCCGAGCAACGTCCGCGCCGCACCGAGGAGCAAATCCGCGAGCAATGCCCCTGGGCTGTTAACGGCCGCAAGGGGATGCGCCCCAAGAACATCATCACCTCGCTCGAGCTCGACGACGATATCATGGAGGCTAACAACCACCGCTTCCAGGCTACCTATCGCGAAATCGAGAAAAACGAGGTGCGCTTTGAAGAAGTTAACACCGAAAACTGCGACTACCTGCTCGTCGCTTTCGGTAGCATGGCACGCGTCGGCATGAAGGTTATGGAACTCGCTGCCGAAGAGGGCATCAAGGTGGGCCTCCTGCGCCCCATCACCCTGTGGCCCTTCCCCGCTGCTCCGCTCGCACGCCTTGCCGGTAAAGTCAAGGGCATCCTCAGCCTCGAGCTCGATGCCGGACAAATGATCGAGGACGTCAAACTTGCCGTTGAGTGCAAGGTCCCCGTTGAACACTACGGACGCCTCGGTGGCAACGTGCCCACACCCGACGAGGTTCTCAATGCCCTGAAAGAAAAACTCATTAAACACTGATTTTGACCTATGAAACCCGAAGATATCATCAAACCCGAAAATAGAGTGTATGCCAAACCAGCATTGCTCAACGACACTCACATGCACTACTGCCCCGGTTGTAGCCATGGCGTGGTTCACAAACTCGTGGCCGAGGTCATCGCCGACATGAAGGCCGAGGAATACGCTATCGGCGTCTCGCCCGTGGGATGCGCAGTGTTTGCTTACAACTATATCGACATCGACTGGCTCGAGGCAGCTCACGGACGCGCCACCGCAATGGCTACCGCCGTTAAGCGATTGATGCCCGACAAGTTGGTGTTCACCTATCAAGGCGACGGCGACTTCTCGGCCATCGGTACCTGCGAGTCGATTCACGCTTGCAACCGTGGCGAGAACATCACCATCATCTTCATCAACAACGCCATCTACGGCATGACCGGTGGACAAATGGCTCCCACAACCCTGCTGGGACAAAAGACCGCCACCTGCCCCTACGGCCGCCGTGCCGACCTCAATGGCTACCCCCTGGCCATCAGCCCGCTGCTGGCTCAACTCGACGGCACCTGCTATGTTACGCGCCAAAGCGTCCACACCGCAGCCAACGTCCGCAAGGCCAAAGCCGCCATCCGCAAAGCGTTTGAAAACAGCATGAAGGGCCTCGGCGCTTCGGTTGTCGAAATCGTCAGCACCTGCAACACCGGCTGGAAGATGACCCCCGATGCTGCCAACAAGTGGATGGCCGAGAATATGTTTGCCAAGTATCCCCTGGGTGACCTCAAAAACACCGTCGATGCTAAGCCCGACCAAAAGTGATACCCTTTAATCAGCTACTATCATCATGAAACAAGAAATCATTATCGCAGGATTCGGAGGACAAGGCGTCCTCTCGATGGGTAAAATATTGGCTTACTCGGGACTCATGGAAGACAAGGAAGTAACCTGGCTTCCCTCCTACGGACCCGAGCAGCGCGGCGGTACGGCTAACGTCACCGTCATCGTTAGTGACGAGCGCATCTCTTCGCCCGTCCTCAATGCCTACGACATCGTTGTCGCTCTCAACCAGCAAAGTCTCGACCGCTTCGAGAGCAAAGTGAAACCCGGTGGCGTACTCATCTACGATAGCTACGGCATCCACAAAGAGCCCACCCGCACCGACATCGAAATCCACCGCATCGACGCCACCGAGGCTTCGATCGAACTCAAGAACGCTAAGACCTACAACATGATTGTCCTCGGCGCTATGCTCAAAGTACGCCCCATGGTCACCATCGAAAACGTCCTCAAGGGCCTCAAAAAGACCCTCCCCGAGCGCCACTGGAAGACCCTGCCCCTCAACGAGCAAGCCCTCCGCCACGGCATGACCCTCGTCTAACGTTCACCCCCCTAAGTTCGCGCAACAATTCGCGCAGACTACCGCAGACTCCGCAGACCTCATTTCCCAGGCCTGCGGAGTCCCCATTAATACACCCTCCCCACCACTCCGCGCTATAGGTTTTGCACGCAGACCAGCGCAGACCAGCGCAGACTCCGCAAACTTCCGTAGACTTTATTTTATTTTTCAATAATCCCCTGAATATCAATAATAAATAGTAGTCATCAACGCCTCCAGTCATCCATGTTAACAACCGTTAATACGGATGATAATCAACTGATTTCAAGGAAAATAAATGGATTAAAAAAAGTCCGCGCTGGTCTGCGCTGGTCTGCGTGCAAAATATCACCACATCTGGTCCGCACGAGCAAAAAATAAAAAAGTCTGCGTAGTCTGTGTAGGTCTGCGCGAATTTCCCACATGTGAGTTTGCGTGAAGCGGAAGTGTTCGTCGGAGACGAGCACGTGAACTAACCCCGGGTTATCGCAGCGAACGCAGTGAGCGGAGAAACCTGGGGAACAGTAGAGTAGGGCAGTGTACCTCGGGAGAGGTGCACGACTGCGCCCTAGCCATTCACTATCCCAACACCATTGCACCTCAAAAAGTCATTTCTGACGTTTTATCGCACTTTCAAGAGCCATTTCTGACGTTTTATCGCACTTTTAAGAGTCATTTCTGACGTTTTATATGCAGTTTGAAATCGCATTTCTGACGTTTTATCGCACTTTTTTCGCTATTTTCTTGCAGGCTTAGTTGTTTTTCCCTATCTTTGCTGCAGAAAAAAGTGCCGATATGAAGCGTGAGAAATTAGAACAGGTGATTGTTGACCAGCGTGAGGAACTGGCAAATGTGCAAAAGATAGGGTTCTGCCGTCGTAAGGAAGAATCCTTTATCGACCTTGAAAGTCATCTTGCACAAGTGGTCATTGGAGTGAGGCGCAGTGGAAAGTCTACTCTATGCGTAAACGCCCTCGAGCATGCAAAGGTGAAGTATGCATATATTAACTTCGATGACGACCGCCTTGCCAAAGCCGATATCGATGACATGGACACTGTGCTTGAGCTACTTTACAAAGTGTATGGTCAGTTCACACATCTTCTACTTGACGAAATACAAAATATAGATGGCTGGCATCTGTTTGTCAACCGACTTCTTCGTCAGGGATTGCATATCGTTGTTACAGGCAGTAACTCCAAACTTCTCAGTGGCGAGCTAGCATCGCATCTCACCGGCAGGCATCATCAGATAGAACTGCTACCTTTTTCCTTTGAGGATTTTTGCGCTTATAAGAAAATACCAACCTCGCCGTTAACCACTAAGAATCGGGGACTTCTGGCTGGCGCCTTCGACGACTATCTGAAACAAGGAGGATTTCCGGAGTTGATGTTTGAGAAAGACGCTAAGAATTACATCGATCGTCTGCTCGACAATATCATCCGGCAAGACCTGCAGAAACGTTTCAATATCAGATATATAGAAACCTTGATGCAACTCACCAATCATCTTCTGAACGAAACTCCAGCAGAACTTGTGAAAGATAAACTCCAAAAGATGTTTAGCTTCAAGTCGATGCACACATTAGGAAATTACATCTCCTATTTGGAACAGACCTACGTGATATCCATCCTAAAGAAATACTCCACGAAGAGTCGTCAGCGTTTGCGGGCTTCAAAATATTACCCCATCGATGTGGCTTTTATGGACAAGCGGAGCGATGCTTTCTCGGGAGAGAATCTAGGAATGAGAATGGAGGTGATAGTATATCTTGAATTGCGCAGGCGCACGAGATATGCACTGCAAGACATCTACTATTTCAGCAACCAACGGTCGGAATGTGATTTCATCGTTTGCGATAGAGATGTCGTCTCAGAAGCCTACCAGGTGTCGTATGATATAACGAATCCCAAAACTCTCCAACGCGAAATAAATGGTTGTGTCGCGGCTGCAAAAGAAACGAAATGTGAGAACCTCTTCCTCATCGTTTATAATGGCGAAAAACAAGTGGTGGAAAAGGATGGTTATAAAATAAACATCCTCCCCGTTTGGGAATGGCTTGTGAACGAGAAGGAAGCGTAAAACGTGTTCATCTCAGCCCCTCTGATAGAAGGTCCGCGCTGGTCCGCGCTGGTCCGCGCGAGGATTCCTTTCACACGAGGAAAAAATAAAAAGTCTGCGGAGTCTGCGTAGGTCTGCGCGAATTATATCAGAGAATTTTATTACTTTTGCAAGTTGGATTGATAACGATATTGCATTAAGTGATGAAACTTAACACGATAGCAATGCGCTGCTGGATTGTGGCGGTACTCGCTGCACTGGGCACGGTCTCGCACGCAGCCACGAAGCAGACGGTTCTCGAGCCGTCGGTGGCGTGGACGGCGTCGAGTACGCTGGGGCTGCAGCTGCCGTCGACCATCGACACGTTGTTTCAGGACTACCACCTGCGCTTCGTGCCCTCGATGATGAGCGATGCTTGGGCCACCACGGGTAACTATGGCGCACCCGGTCAGGACCAAATCTTCATGAACCGCAAGCCCATCAGCGACTTCTTCCTCGAGGACGCGATGGACGCCTGGATGCACACCAGCGAGCGACAACGCTTCTACAACACCCGCATCCCCATGACCCTGCTCGCCTACAGCACCGGCGGCAACAAGTATAGCAATCAAGACCGCACGACCGCCGTCTTCTCGGGCAACGTCGACAAGCGCCTGCAGGTGGGCGGACACATCGACTACCTCTACAGCAAGGGCTCCTACGACCAGCAGGCCGACAAGGAATTCACTTGGGGCCTGTCGGGCTCCTACACGGGCGACCGCTACTCGCTCATGACCGCCCTCAACCACCACAACTTCACCGTCAAGGAAAGCGGCGGCATCACCAACGACCTCTACATCACCGACCCCGCACAGGTGCAAGGCGGTGAAACCCGCGTCGACAACAAGTCCATCCCCACCAACCTCACCACCGCGCAAAGCAACCTCGAGGGCACCCAGTTCTTCATGAACCACCGCTACAAGGTGGGCTTCTACCGCTATCGCCGCGACAGCGTGACCGACACCGTCATCTCGCGCACCTATATCCCCGTGACCAGCTTCATCTGGAACCTCGACTTCAAGCACAGCCGCCACAAGTTCCTCACCCAGAGTGGGAGCGAGGACGCCGGCGTGTTTGACCACTCCTACCTGAGCGCCACGGGCACCGACGAGCGCACCAGCTACTGGCACCTGACCAACACTCTGGGCATCTCCCTGCTCGAGGGCTTCAACCACTTTGCCCGCTTCGGTCTGTCGGCTTACGCGACCCACGAAATCCGCCGCTACACCCAGGTGAGCGACACCCTCACGGGCAACGTCGACGTGTGGCCCACCAGCGACAGTCTTACCATCACCGCTCCCGCCCGCACGACCCAGAACCTGCTGTGGGTGGGCGGACAGCTGACTAAGCAACAGGGCTCCACGCTGCACTACATGGCTAACGCCCGATTTGGCGTGCTGGGTCCCGTGGCGGGCGACATCGACATCGACGGCAACATCGACGTGCGCCTGCCCCTGCTGGGCGATACTGCGCAAGTCACCGCCTTCGGCTACTTCCGCAACGAGGCTGCGCCCTACCTGCTGCAACACTTCATCTCGAACCACTATGCGTGGTCCAACGACTTCGGCAAGCAGACGCGATTCCGCGTGGGCGGCGAAATCACCTTCCCCTTCACCTGGACACGCGTCAACGTGGGCTATGAAACGCTGAAAAACTACCTCTACTTCGGCACCGACGCCTTGCCCGCGCAGTGCTCCAGCCCCATCCACGTGCTCAGCCTGCAAGCCAAGCAAGACCTTCATTTCAAGGCGTTTAACTGGGAAAACCGCCTCACGTTCCAAACCTCGAGCAACGAGGACGTGCTGCCCCTGCCCAAGTTTGCACTCTACAGCAACATGTACCTGCGCTTCCTCGTGGCACACGTGCTCCACGTCCAGGTGGGCCTCGACTGCAACTACTACACAAGTTACTATGCGCCCACCTATAACCCCGCCACGATGACGTTCTACAACCAGACCGACACCAAGTGCGGCAACTTCCTGTTTGCAAATCTCTATGCAAACTTCAAGCTCAAGAAGGCGCGTTTCTATGTGATGTACAGCCACGCCAACCACGGCCTCATCGGCAACAACAACTACTTTGCCATCCCGCACTATCCACTCAATCCACACCGCATCCAGTTTGGCGTGTCGGTCGATTTTGCCAACTAACAGCGCTATGAAAAATTGCCGCATCACCGTTGTGCGGTGTGCTCAGCACCGCGACCTGCAGCAGCGTTACGAGCTCCCGCAGCAAGCGCCCTGCAACATGCGCGAGGGCATGACCTTCATCTCTGTGGGCGGCACCCTGCCCGCCGGATTGTGCCCCACGGCATGGCTCGCCCTGCAGCCCTACGTCCTCGCCCTGGCGTCGGGCGCCACCCAGCTGCATGGCGCGTGGATGAAAAATCCCACCACAGCCATGGTCTCGTGCAACGACGGCTTCCGCCCCGTCTCGTTCCTCATCGAGGCCATCGACGCGTGAAATCTCCCCATTACACATTATTATATTATAGCCCTGCCAAACGTTATGAAAATCAATAAAGCCGAGTTTGTCATCAGCAACTCACAAGTCGACCGCTGCCCCGACACCAAACTGCCCGAGTACGCCTTCATTGGCCGCAGCAACGTGGGCAAGTCCTCGCTCATCAATATGCTCACGGGCCGCAACTCCCTGGCCAAGACTTCGGCCACACCGGGTAAAACGCTGCTCATCAACCACTTCCTCATCAACGACCAGTGGTACATCGTCGACCTCCCCGGCTACGGCTACGCCCGGCACAGCAAGGACCAGCGCGAGGCCCTGGCACGCATGATTAAGGGTTACATCCTGCGTCGCCAGCAGATGACCTGCCTCTTTGTCCTCATCGACTGCCGCCACGACCCGCAGCGCATCGACCTCGAGTTCATCACCTGGCTCGGCGAAAACGAAGTCCCCTTCGCCCTCGTGTTCACCAAACTCGACAAACTGGGCCGCGTCGCTGGTCCCGAGCAAGTCGAGCGCTACAAACGTGAACTCCTCAAGACCTGGGAAGAACTCCCGCCCATCTTCCTCACCTCGAGCGAAGACGGCCGCGGCCGCGACGCCCTCCTCAACTACATAGATTCTATAAATAGAAGTTACGAGAGTTGAGAGTCGAGAGTTGAGTTACAGCGCGTTCCGCGCTTTTGGTTTTGCCCAGTTCGAGGAAACCTACAGCGGCACAGCCGCTTCAACTCGACTCTCAACTCTCGACTCTCGTAACTCCTCTCAACTCTCAACTCTCGTAACTGTTTACATACTTTCTTCCCATTTTTTACGTTATTAAGGTAGAGACAACACTTTAAAACGAGATTGATGAACGTCAAGCATATTTTCCTCACCGCGATGTGTCTGCTCACCGCGCTTGCCGCTGTGGCCGAATCGGTGAAAATTACCGGTAAGGTGGTCGACGAACTCGGGGAACCCATCGAGTTTGCCACCGTACGCATTCTGGGTACCCAGGTCGGCGTCAATACCGACGCTAAGGGTATGTATGAACTCTCTGTGCCTCAGCAAGATACCATCATGGTCGAGTTCTCTTGCCTGGGCTACGCCTCGGTGCAGCGACAACTCGTCCACCCGCAAGGCACCCTCACCCTCAACCCCAAACTCTATGCTAAAACCCAGCAACTGGGCGAGATTCAGGTCACCGAGTATAAAAAGCAGACCAACACCATGCAGGGCATCGACATCGACGCACTCACGCTCACTCCCGATGCCTCGGGCGGCAGCGTCGAGGCTGTGCTCACCACCCAAGCCGGCGTGAGCTCCAAAAACGAGATGAGCTCGCAATACATGGTGCGCGGCGGCTCCTACGACGAAAACAGCGTCTACATCAACGGCATCGAGGTCTATCGCCCGCAGCTCATCAGCTCGGGACAGCAAGAGGGCTTGAGCATCATCAACCCCGACATGGTCCAGTCGGTAAGCTTCTCGACGGGCGGTTTCAACGCCGAGTATGGCGACCGCATGTCGAGTGTGCTCGACATCACCTACCGCGAGCCGCAGTCGTTCGAGGGCTCCTTCGCCCTGAGTTTGCAGGGCGGCAGCCTCTCCATCGGCCAGAGTTCCAGCAAGTTCCACCAGCTCCACGGTGTCCGCTACAAGCGCAACTCGTCGCTGCTGGGCTCCCTCGAGTCAAAGGGTGAGTATGACCCGCAATACTTTGATTATCAGACGCACATGGTGTTCAAGGCCAGCGAGAAATTCAAAATCTCGCTCCTGGGCAACGTCAGCATCAATAACTACCGCTTCACGCCCGTCAACCGCGAGACCAGCTTCGGCACCTCGACCGACGCCAAGTCGTTCACCGTCTACTTCGACGGCCACGAGAAGGACAAATTCCACACCTACTTCGGCGCCATCTCGCTGAATTACAAGCCCAACCGCGGCAACGACTTCACCCTGCAAGCCTCGGGTTACCGCTCCGACGAGCTCGTGAGCTACGACATCCACGGCGAGTACTGGCTCGACCAAGCCGGCACCAGCGGCGAGGAATCGACCTCGATTGGTGGCGAGCTGGGCGTGGGTAAATACCACGAGCACGAGCGCACGAGGTTGAAACTCAACGTGTTTGACATCACCCTCAAGGGCAACACCTCGCTCAACAACCACAACCTCAACTACGGCGTGACCTTCCGCCGCGAGAGCATCTACGACCGCTCGCGCGAGTGGCAGTGGCGCGACTCGGCAGGCTACTCGCTGCCCCACATTGCCAACGAGGTGAACGTCATCTACAACCTCACCTCGAGCCACGACCTGAGCACCAGCCGCTTTGCCGCCTATCTGCAAGATACCTACAAGTTTGAGAGCTCGGCAGGCCTGTGGTCCATCAATGCTGGCGTGCGCGTCTCGCACTGGGATTTCAACAAGGAAACCATCTTCTCGCCCCGCGCCAGTGTGGGCTTCATCCCGCAGAACAACAGCCGCCTGACGCTGCGTCTCGCCGGCGGTATGTACTACCAAGCGCCCTTCTACAAGGAATACCGCATCCGCAAGACCGACGAACTGGGTAACACCTACATCGACCTCAACAGCGACATCCGCTCGCAGCGTAGCATCCAGGTCATCATGGGCGGCGACTACACCTTCCGCGCCCTCGACCGCCCCTTCAAGTTCACCGCCGAGGCCTACTACAAGAACCTGAGCAACCTCATCCCCTACGAGGTCGACAACCTCAAACTCAACTACAGCGGCTACAACAGTTCCAAGGGCTACATCACCGGCGTCGACATGAAAATCTTTGGACAATTTGTCGAGGGTACCGACTCCTGGATTAGCCTCTCGCTGATGAAAACGCAAGAAGACCTCGACGGCGTGAAAGTGCCGCGTCCCACCGACCAGCGCTACAGCCTTGCCATCTTCTTCACCGACTATTTCCCCAAAATCCCGCGCCTGCGCTTCAGTCTCAAGGGTATCCTCAGCGATGGTCTGCCCACCACGGCACCCAACATGACCCGCGCACAGGCCTACTTCCGTCAACCCGCCTATAAACGCGTCGACATCGGCTTGAGCTACATGCTCGTCGACCGCGAGCATCGTCCCCTCACCGGCTTCCTGAGCAATTTCAAGGAAATCAGCCTGGGACTCGACGTGTTCAACCTCCTCGACATCTCCAACGTCAGCAGCTACTACTGGGTCACCGACGTCAACAACATCCAGTACGCCGTCCCCAACTACCTCACTCGCCGCCAAATCAACGTCCGCCTCGCTGCTAAGTTCTAACGGCGGCTGGAAGGCCTCACGCTGAATGCGCAGACTTCATTTTTAGGGCTGGTGACTGTGCCTCGTTGTGAAAAAAATGGGGGATTTTGTTGCGGTTTCGAGGGATTGTTAGTAACTTTGTCACACTTTGTAAATTATTATTCCTTAAACAATAAAAACAGTATTAGACAATGGCAAAACCTTATGTTATCGGTATCGACATGGGGGGCACTAACACCGCTTTCGGCATCGTGGATGCACGCGGTAACGTCCTCGCCAGCGACTCCATCAAAACTGCTAAGCACGCCGACATTCACGACTATATCGACGAGCTTTATAACGAGGTAACTCGCATCATTAAAGCTAACGACGCCGAAGGCAAAATCAACGGCATCGGCATCGGCGCTCCTAACGCCAACTACTACACCGGCATCATCGAGGACGGCGTCAACCTCCCCTGGCCCACGCCCATCCCTCTGGCTCAACTCGTGAGCGACAAGTTCGGCATCCCCTGCATCATCACCAACGATGCTAACGCTGCCGCCATCGGCGAAATGACCTACGGCGTAGCACGCGGTATGAAAGACTTCATCATGATTACACTGGGAACCGGCGTTGGTAGCGGCATCGTTATCAACGGCCAGATGGTTTACGGCCACGACGGCTTTGCCGGCGAGCTCGGACACGTAATCGTGAAACGCAACAACGGACGTATGTGCGGCTGCGGACGCACTGGCTGCCTCGAGGCCTACTGCTCGGCTACCGGCGTGGCACGCACCGCCCGCGAGTTCCTCGAAATCCGCAACGACAAGTCAAAACTGCGCGAGTGCGACATCGACGCCATCACCTCTAAAGACGTCTACGATGCAGCCATCGCCGGCGACAAGCTCGCCAAAGAAATCTTCGACTACACCGGCAACCTCCTCGGCGAGACCCTTGCCGACTTCGTCACCTTCTCCAGCCCCGAGGCATTTGTCCTCTTCGGCGGCCTCACCAAGAGCGGCGACCTCATCATGAACCCCATCCGCGAGGCCTTCAACCGCAACCTCATGGTCGCCTTCCGCAAGAGCAACATCAAAATCCTCGTCAGCGAACTCCGCGAGAGCGACGCCGCCGTCCTCGGCGCCTCCGCCCTCGGCTGGGAAGTCAAAGACGCCTAACCCCCACAGCCTCGCGCAAATTCGCGCAGACTAACGCAGACTCCGCAGACCTTTTTTACTAAGGCCTGCGGAGTCTGTGTATAATGTCCGCGCTGCTCCGCGCGAGGAAAAAATAGTTGTGAATTTACCTTAAAGTGACGAAAATAGCAAAAATAACAAAAAGTTTGTTTCTTTTAGAATTTATGTTTATCTTTGCCCTCGAATAAGCCAATCTGCTTGCTAGAAAGGCGAGTTCAATACATCGATGGATTGAGACTTTTGCCCGTTTGTAGGGGCAGTCTCGAAAAGGACGTTTACGGACGTAACTATCTGCAAGTTCAAACTTCGCAACTTTGAGACCAAGTGCAGTGGTTATGCGACGGAGCGTCCACCTGGGTAGATTATATAGCTCAATTATGTTTTATCAGTATTTCTGGTAAGACGATTTAAGGTTGTATATCTCTCGGCGTGGGCAGTCTTGCGTTGCTTATCCTTCACTTGGGGGCATGCGAAGGCCTGAACTTGGGGAATAGGCGCGGAAGTAAAACTCCCACGTCTTTTTTTTACGCAAAATTTAATGATAACGCCGAATAAAGGGAGCCTTCGGCAACCTTTAACTCGAGACGTTATGTTAGAAATTCTAAGAACCATTGTTCACTATGGTTTGCACTATGTAGCACCCATCTTGCTGTGCTTCATCTTTTTCAAACGAGGGCAAAGGGCCAAGGCCTTTGTTATTATGTTGCTAACCAACCTTGTAGACCTTGATCACCTATTGGCTAATCCCATTTTTGACCCTAATCGGATGAGTATTGGGTTTCATCTGCTTCATAGCTATCCTGCCATCATCGTTTATGTCGTAATGTGTTTCCTTCCCTACGAAAAACTTCGGCTTTCGCCGCTGTGGAGAGCTGTGGGCATAGGGTTGGTTTTTCACATGATTACAGACTGGCAGGATTACGCTCTTTGGATGCCGTATTTAACTATTAACAATTAAAAATAACCATTATGAAAAAGTGTTTTATGATTCTTTGTATGATGCTGCTGGCGACAGTGTCAATGCCCGTGAATGCCATAACCAAAAGCGATGTCAAGCAGTACCTTGAACAGTTTTGCGTGGAGCACTATGAGAGCTGTTTCAGTGGTAGAGTTTACATCGAGGGAAGTCTCACCGTAACATCGATGGAAATCGATGAGAATAAAGGCGCCATCAAGGTAAAGGGACGCCATTCCTATCGCGGACGTTCCTTCTTTGGTTATCGTCAGACTCACTCAGGTGTGTCTTATTGGGCGCTAATCCGTCCCACAAACTATGGCTTGAAAGTGGAATTCCATAAATGGTATGAGCCTGACTATCCTGGAGCAGACGGACATTGGGAGGAGTGTACAAAGACCATTATTCCCGAAGACGACTAAACTCAACGCATGAAACGATGGAAATTGAAAGCGGCTTGTCTTTCTCCTCTGCTCTTTGTTACCTTCGAAAGATTAGAGGGGTGGATGGACACGCCGCTTTTCCTTTTCCTTTTTATATTATATGTTCCATGTTGTTTGATTATATATGTGTTAATCTCTAAAAATTGCTAGAATGCGTAAATGTTTTATCATCTTCCTTCTGGTTTCTATCGTTGCCTCGTGCTCTAGCTCTAGTTCTGGCTCGAGCTCAACCTCTAGCTCATCAAATGCGCCAAAGGTAGCACTTGTTTTGGGTGGTGGAGGAGCGAAGGGCGCCGCCGAGATTGGAGCTCTTCGCATCATCGAGAAAGCAGGTGTGGACGTTGACATCGTGGTTGGTACCAGTATCGGAGCCGTAATAGGTTCGCTCTATGCTGCAGGATATAGTGTCGATGAGATGGAAGAATTCTTCCTTTCCATGACGTGGAATCAGATATTGGTAGGAGAAAAAAACAGCGATATAGGAGCGGCATTCTTGTCAACTATCGCTTCTCTTATGAGTTCTAGCAATTCAGAAGATACCGAAGGCGGTATAAATGATGAAGGCCTGAGCATTGAGGAACTATTGGATTCTTTGTTGCGATGCCGTGGCGTTAGGTCATTTAACGATACGAAGATACCTTTTAAATGCGTCGCAGCCGAAGAAGAATCATCACAGATGGTGGTGTTATCCGATGGACGCTTATCAAAAAGCGTCAGGGCATCAATGGCCATTCCTGGGATGTTTAGCCCAGTGGAAATCGATGGAATGCAACTCGTCGATGGAGGAATGGCTAATAATCTCCCCATTGATGTTGCCCGAGATATGGGGGCCGACATTGTCATCGCCATCGACCTTCAACAAGGAGAAGGCGTGAGCACAGGTTTCTCTCCAAAAGAGGAACTTGGAGTTGGTGGCGTAGTCAACTGGGTATTTACAAGACCTGATGGTGACAAATATAGGAGCAACCGCGAAGACGCAGACGTGTATATCCATCCTGAACTGGAAAACTTCAATATGACGAGTTTTGGAAAAAACAACTGCGCGTTGATGATTGAGCTCGGAGAAGATGCCGCCAAGGAAAAATGGGATGAACTTAAATCAATTTCAAAACTAAAATAAATATTATGAGTCTCATTATTGTTATACTATTACTTATTGTTATCATATCGATGATATTGCTCGGAAAAAGCAGATTATTTTCGATTGCTAAAGCATTGTGTGCACTGATTTCTGTTGTTATGCTATTTTATGGATTGTCAATTATGGTAGATCCCGATCCACTCCTGCGCCCGATGGTTAGTGGAGTGCTACGCTTCGTCTATGGCGTTGCTGGACTCGTCTGCCTCTATGGAATGTTTCAAAAAAAGAAATGGGGTGGCCAGTGGATGATAGTCACGTTATTGTTTGGAATATTTGTCGGATCTCAGGGTGCCTCTGTTATGGCCGATTTAGGGCTTGTCACGGAGCGTGATGTGATAGCATTTCTTGCATTTTGGGTTCTTATTCATCTCGCTCTGATTCTTATCATTGGAGCTAATCTGAAGAATCTGAAGTAATCCATAATCAGATTGTAGCGATTACCTTGTAACCGCCTGTTCGCGCAGACTAACGCAGACTCCGCAGACCTTTTTTTACTAAGGCCTGCGGAGTCCGTGTTTAATAGTCCGCGCTAGTCCGCGCTGGTCCGCGCGAGGAAAACCCACAGCGGCGCAGCTGCTTCAACTCAACTCTCGACTCTCGACTCTCGTAACTCCTCAGTTACTCTCCACTCTGTCGTTGAGGTAGGGGATGGAGGGGTCGCGGGTGAGGCGGGTGATGTATTCGTTGAGGTAGTAGTCGATGGCGGTGTCGCTGCCGTTGTCGTCGGTGGAGTCGTAGCGCACTTGCAGGTCGCGGTAGCGGCTTAAGAGGGCGCTCATTTCTTTCTTGCCGAGTTTCAGGATGGTTTTGGTGTCGAAATCAAGGTAGTAGATGAACGGCGGGTCGTAGTAAGGGTCGCGGCCGAAGGCGTCGGTGTCGCCCGTGAGCAGGCCGCCCAGGATTTGCAGGCCCACGTTGGTGGGGATGTAGGTGAACATCGCGGCTTTGGCGGTGAACAACAGCGGTGCCCAACGCTTAACGCGCTGTCCCTTAGTGAAATTGCGCTTCATCCACTTGCCGCTGATGAACCAGATGGTGTCGTTCACCGTGACGGCTATCGCTTTGTCCTTGAGGATGTTGCGTTCGCCACGGCTATCGGCGATGAAGTCGATGTCGTAAGGCGAGTAGACGTCGATTTCGACGTTGTTCATCACCGTGTCGGGGTAGTGGTCCAGGATGGCGTCCCACGAGTTGTAGACCTGGATGGTGAATCCCGGGTCGTTGTCCTCGTCGCTGTCTTGCGCGTACGCAGTTGCGGGGGCTAACAAGCACAGCAGCAGTGCAATAGCTGCCGTGTAGAGGCTTGAAATGTTACTGAATGGTTTCATCGCTATCGAGTGTGATTTGTGGCAGGGGTGGGGTGAGGGCGTGGGCCTCGCGCATGACGGTGTTCACGTCCTCGATTTCGCCCTTAAACGGGCCGCTGCGTTCGATTTTCAGGGTAGCCATGGCGGCGGCAAAGTGTCCCGCCTCGTCGGGCGATGCACCCTGGCCGCGGCAGTAGAGGTAGCCGGCAGCGTAGGTGTCGCCACAGCCGGTGACGTCGACGCACTGCTGCGGCTCGTAGGCGGCGATGGCGTGCAGCTTGCCGTCGCAGTAGATGATTGACCCGCGGTCGCCCAACGTGATGAGCACCTCGCGGGCGCCCCAGTCGGCGAGCTGCCGTGCCGCCTGCGCTGCGGTGTGCTGCCCCGTGAGCGAGACGATTTCGTGCTCGTTGACCTTGAGGATGTCGATGAGCGGCAGCGCCTCGCGTTTCCACGTCCAGTCGCAGGGCTCCACGCGGCCGTCGAC
>Ga0181612_122185_pt1 | contig 16262 bp, 17 predicted proteins | sample HoacroProtozoa21_FD_119630 | JGI IMG/M metagenome (GOLD analysis project Ga0181612, IMG submission 119630) | Hoatzin crop microbial communities from Cojedes, Venezuel. Combined Assembly of Gp0051906, Gp0051904, Gp0051908
CGAAGGGTGCGCCGAGTTGCCAGGATCCGGAGGCGTGGTCGAAGCGCGAGCAGCGGTGAGAGGGGCAGCGGCCGGGGCCTCCCCCCCGTCTCCGCATCGCTCCGCGGGGGACCTCCCGCATGCCGGGCTGCTGCGGAGCGGACCCAAGGCGCGCTGGGGCCGGTTCGTTTGCGGGAGCTGCCCCGGGGAGCAAAACCCACGCTGCGAGCTGACCCCGGGCTGCGGGGGAGCGAGCTGCTGGAGAAGAGCGCGGGTACCGGTGCGTGCACCGAGCCTGGCAGAGCAGCGCTGCTGCGGGGGTGGATGCTCCTCTTCCAGCTCCTCGCTTTGAGGGCTGGAGTTGAGATTCCGCTGTCTCGCAAAGGCTTGAGGGGTTTGGTTATTGGAAGTTAGATGCAGTTGTCTGTTTAAAAATGCGTTCTCCTCTGCTACAGGTTTTAAAAATGTTTCCATTTAAATATTTACTCTCATAGAATCTGAATTAACTGAGACTATCACTGCTTGAGGGATGGAGCTAATGTTTAGAAAGAACGGGTCTGGTGGCAGCTTGGCGCCTAAAAATGCAGCCGCATTTTCTTGATCAGGTCGGGACCACTGTGTATCGCTCGGGGGAGAAGAAAGCTCTTCGGGCATATCAGCAATTTTAGTCTCTGGTTAGAAAATAAGCATGTTTCTGCCACTACAGCTGGGATTATTTGAGAAGTCTCTTTTTTGTGTTCCTATTTCTTGTACACTTAAAGCCGACATGCAAACCATCCTTCAGATTTTAGTTCTGTTTGTGGGGATTATGAGGCTCAGTTAATGTGCCTGAGCTTGTTGTGTTTGGGATGAAGTTAAGGTAAGAGACAGTGATACACTGCATTATCTCTGGATGCAGTAACTGCTAGCTGTCTCTGTTTTCATGGGGCTCTGGAAAGGTGCACTTCCACTGGAGTTGATGGGAAATTTGCCGCAGAGGACAACGGGGTGACACTTCTGTCCTCAGTGTGCTCTGGGTGAGGAGGCTCAGCACAGTCACTGACCGGGAAATGGGCACTGGCAAGAGAAGGAGCTTGAAACCTGGGTCTAGGAAGCCAAAATCTGCAGTCTCCTGGGTTGTATCTCTCTGTGACTGGCTTGTTTTCACAAAGATCACAAGAACTGACCTCCTGCTGTTGTTTCCGTGTGCTGTGGTGGGATGAACATGTTGGATTGCTGGCAGATATTCCGCCGTGTTCAGGAGGTCATATACAATGTGAGAAAAAAGTTACCCTCAGTAAGACGTTGCTGGTGAGGGTTTCTTCCCAAAATGACACATGCTCTTCAAATGCCTGTGCCATTTCAAACGTTACATGGCACTTAAGAGCAGCAAAGCATTAGGGACTCTGTTATTAAAGGTGCAAAGAGTTTATGTGGTCCAGGATCCTTCTTCAGCAAGCCGTGGAGACTGGAGATGCTGAAGGAGGCCGTTCAGTGGGGAAGTCAGGTAGGCTGTCCCTCCGTAATGGTGCAGAGCGGCCTGACGGTGAAGAACCGGCTGGGGTGAGAGGTTGGCTGCTGTGCAGAGCACAGGCACTGGCTCCGCGGCGAGCGGGCAGGGATAAGGCTGTGGGGGTCTACCTGTAGGGCAGGGCCAGGATTGGCGTGTGGTTTGGTTTGGCTTGCTGCTGCCTCTCAAGACAGTGCAAAGACAAGGAACCGAGCTGTGTTTGCTCCATATGCTGCGACAGAAGGACTAAGAGCATATGGGATTGAAAAAGATGTCCCTTTCGCAGTGCTGTTGGGTTGAAAACTGCAGCTGGCAGTAAAAAGGCAATGTTCTGGTTTTCACTTTGGAGGCAGACAGGTAAGGTTATAATAATTCGAGACGTACCTCCCATTCTGTTGGCTACAGCTGTGTTGATGATAGAAGGGTATTAGTGTTATCATTGGTTTGAAAAACATCATTTTTAGGGGGTTAAAGTAGAGGTAGGCTGTTTTGTTGCTCCTATTAACTGGTCAAATACCAGGATAAAGCATTAACACAGTTACGTATTAAAATGCTATAGCACTTTTTTAGCAAGCTATTTGAATATTTTCTGTCACTTTGCCCATTGGCGTAGAATACAGGATGGCAGAGGATTGGTTTCAAAAGCACACGAATTTTACTTCTGCTTTGTAAATGAACCTCGGGCGTCAGCTGTGGCACCTGCAAGCCAAGCCTCTCCTTTCCATGCACCCTAGGCAGTGGATCTCTTTGAAGCTTGGGAAGACTAACGTGTTCTGTAAGTGATTTCCCGTGTTGTGCTTTTCTGAATGTTAGGTAGAAATACGGTCTTATTTGTACGGAGTCGGGAGTGGAAGCTGCCTAGACCTTCTCCTTCTAGCACACTTACGTGACTCAGTGAAGGATCTGGCTTGAAATCCTTTACTCGGGAAAGAGACCTGAGGTTAAAAATTAAGAGACCACTAAGACTGTAAGAATCTGCTTGAGACCAGTATCATAAAGAAACCAGGCACGGATGAGTAGGTGCTGGAGGCTTGAAAGTGGTACAAAGACTGGGATATTTCTCCACAGAAAAGAGCAATGTTGTACGGTGCGTTGTTGTTCTGCCCTCTGCAGAAGGACTGCCCTGCCCAGCAGCCCGTCGTGGACAGGAACCTGTCACGCTCAACCAAATGGAAACAAATACGCAGAGGCGATCTCAGGATTAAACGGATGAGTGTCGGGGGGCTGTGGCGTGGTTCAGGCAGTACCGTTCTCCGGCAGGTTATCCCGCAGCTGCGGCCCCGAGGTGCTCGGAGCGGCCGGCTGGCTGACGGGTGTTGCACCGAGCCCCGTGCAGAGCAGCTCGCACTGATGTCATTTACCCAGCAGCGACAGCAATGCAGGCGTCCGGAGAGGGGTGACAGCGCTCGGGAGATGTCCCGGGGAGTACAGCGGTTTCCAAAACACTATAGTCACGCAGGGATATTGGCAGAGGTGTCTGGTTTGAAGGAGTCACGTAGGGGCTCCAGTTCTGCGTTTCAAGACCTCCTGGCAACCCCGGGGAAGGCAGAATTGTTGCAGAGTTTCCGAGCCACCCCTCTCCCCCCACCCAGCAGCACCCTCTTTGCTTAGTGCTGGGGCTTCGACCAGTTCAGTGCTTTAGCACCCAAACGGGGCAGCTGCATAGGATTTCAAAATGCAATTAAAATCAAGTTCGAGTATTAAAGAGTAATGGGGATTTCATTGTCTTGCCCAAAGCTTAATTATTTGCACAATTACAAGGCTTTTTGTAATTTCAGTATATTACTACAATGCAAACTTGAAATCCATACTAGAGAGATTGTTGTTCATGTACCTTGTGTTTGCTGCTGGCTCCCCGCTGTTATTTGCAGTATAAATTGGTCTGTTTGCTACTTTGTACCTCACTTTTCCTGCTATGCTAAAATGAAACAAGACAAATTAAGAGCTGTAACTGTGGATTTCCTTGATCTTATTTATTTGTTTTAAAAAATACAGTTTTAGTAAATATGTGAACTTTTTGTTATTTCATTCCATGACTGTTTCTGACAGAAGGCAAAATTTTTAGCTCAGTTAAAAGACACTTAATGAAAAGCTTGCACTCATGCTCAATTTGCATGAGAGGATAGGAGCTCTGATTTAATTTTAGGATACGTTTCATAAGTGCTAATAGCTTAACGACTTGTCTCCAGTCAGGAGTTACACCCTGAGGAGCTCAGGCCACTCCTGGGTGGCTTGAATCGTGACGAAGTCCATCCTCATGCTGCGCTTTGGTAATTGCTAGTTAAGAGTAATGGGAACTACATGCACAGGGTGACTCTTAGACCCGTTGTTGAGAGATGGGAGCTGAAAGCTGTTATTTGGGAGACAACAGAACCATTAAAAGCCCTTTGCTGGATGGTTCTGTTGTGGCTTTTTTCCCTTCTCCGAGTTTGCCTGTGTTTTGTCGGACGCGTCAGCCCAGCCTCTGTCCCTGCAGTTTTTTGGATGGCCTCGTCTGCTGCTAGGCTGCTTTGCAGCAGAGTGAGCAGAGCTTTATATTTTGACGTTGCGGAGACCACAGAAATGTTCCATACTCAGTGGTGGTAAAGATAGATAATTACGGGGTAAATGTCACTGGTGGTTAACACCTCCCAGCCACGGCAGCTGTATTTCTGTTATGTAACTGCCAGGCAGGAATTTTGTGAGTCCTGGAGCTGTTAATTTTTATGTTCAAAGATGATGAAAGATTTTCTGGTATGTAAAAAACGGGGAAAAACAGCTAGAGGAAAGAAAGGAGGAAGGAAGCAGGTGGCTGTGGTACTGTTAAGAAGATCAACTCTCCTATCAATGAGCTCTCAAGGCAGCGAGCAGAGACTTCACCGGGCAGGTCAGCGCTGTGCCCCCCGCGGAACTCGCCAGCCGCAATCTGGGCGCTGGAGCGGGGAGCGTAGACACCCGCAGCTGGTACTGCCTTCAGAGCGGTCTGCGGAGCGCTCAGCGCTGCTGGAGACCAGGCCACACAGGCAGTGCTCTCAAATTTTGTAAAAGTTCCTGACTTTTGATCCCTATCCGAATTTCTAAACGGGAGCTGGACTTGCATTCCCGTGAAAACCAGATAGATCTTCTGAAGATAATAGGGTTTTCCTTTCGTGTTGGAAAAGGAATGTAAAAACATCTTGTAGTTTGTGCTTTATAGAAATTTACTTCATACAGAGTTACTGCCGCTATGCTGTGCTCACACGGTGCAAAATGAGATCGTAAATCGAAAGTGTAAGTTATTCTGTTCTGTAATTTTTTGAAGTTAAAAATAATACTTAATCCCTTTCCTGGGCACATGCCAGAAGTTGTACAATGAAGCATAACAATTATTTGGTATTTATTTCTTGGAGAATTTTTGGTTTTCAATTTTGCTTTCAGTCAAGAAAATGGGAATTTCTAAGATTGTAACAACTGTGTCATGAATGGTTCTACATGTTAAGCCACTCAGACTGCTCTTCCATCTTTTGCAGGTTCGCAGGCAGATATGGACCTGAGCAATCCTCAGGAACAGCCCATGGCTGCAGGTACTGCTCTTCCACCCTCTCTGGAAAACTTTAAATTTAAATGGAGAAAAATACATGAATTGCAGCTTGTTTAAATTCCCAGGGCACTGAACAGCACAGTCACAAATACAAAGATGAGCATTAAATGCAAAAAACAAACTCTAGAATTTAAATAACACTGTGAAAATTCAATATAATATTGGAAAATGACATTAAAGGGAAAAAAGACAGTGTAGTAGGAAACGAAATCTTTTTGGAAGAAAGCTGGAAGTTTCGGTTAGGGAAGCAGGAATAATGTGATTCTTTTTGTTGACTGCGTTTCTGAAAATCTGAAAAGAAACCTCTTGTGTGAGTTGGACAAGTGTTTTACTTTCTTGGTAATCAGAAAATAAAACTTTGTTCAGATCCAATGTAATATTTAGCTTGAGAAGGACTGGATTTTCTACTATCCAACTCTTCATAAGTTAAACAATTTTAACAGCAATTTCACAATATTGCTGTGAACTTTAAACATTCACAAGATTATTAAAAAAAACACCGTCAGTTTTTTTTAAACAGCATACTGATCTGAAATTTACAGAAATATGCATAGTATTGAGTTAGTCAGCATTACAGATTTTATGAAGGAGGCTTTATTTGAAAAACTTCATCCAAAGAAGTTCCACTATAGTTAAAAATCTGGCTCTGTTTCAGAGAAGAGAGTCTTGGATTTCTGGGACGTACCGCTGCCGCAGTGCTCAGCAGAGGACTTTCCGATAATGTTGCTGGTGTTTAAGAGGATGTATGTGAAAGAAGCCGAGAGGGCAGCGGGGTTCGCAGGGCTTCGGGTTCAATGTGCCTGCGGGGCTTCCTGGCCTGGGGCCAGGGCGGTGAAGGTTTTGCCCCAGTGAACAAAGCAGAGCTGTGATCCCTTTTCCGTGCCCCGAAAAGCCTGCTTGCTGCCCTGCTAGCCGTGGTTGTCAGCATGCACATGCTCTGCGGAGGCACATATGCTGGGTTTTCTTCCTGATTTGTTGTCATTTAGAGCAACCTCCAGCATGGTTAAACTTAAGCAAAAGCTGTAGGCTTCGTTGCAGATGTGTGCTCTGCGTGAGAGCTGGTGTAGGGCTCTGGGAAGCCAATCCACGCGGCCAGACTGCAGCTGATGGGTCTGTAGGAAGGACATTGTGGGCGCTGGGAGCAGCTTTGGGAGTCTGCTGATACTTGAAGGTAATCACCTGGAAATCTTCTTGGAGCATAAATAGTTTGTTATTGGGGTTCTTTTGCAGAAGGACAGGAGGTTTTGACTGACAGTAATCTGCGCAAAGCCCAGGAAATGGAGAGTATGGACAATGCGGAAGATCTGAAGGAACACAGTCAGTCTAATGAAGAAGCAGGAGGTAAAGTGGAGACTGAATTCTGAAAAATAAGAGTTATACTTTGTCTTTTTATTAATCTGAATAAGCTGTGAGAGTGGTTAGAAAGTTTATTCTGGAGCATGGCTGTGGTTTTCCTGCATGTTTGTAAAAGGAATAACAATACAATGAGTCTAGAACGTTTCAACATGCTTTAAAGGAGGAACAACTGTTTTCCGTCAGAGAACCTCGCCTGCATTTTGCAAAGGTCACTTTTACAGGATCTGTGAAATATGGATAGCAAGATAAAAAAGCATGTGCATACGGTGAGCCCTTTTCGTGTGTGTTGTAGCGTACAAATGCTTAAAAGTAGTTTGCATATGACAAATGCGTGTGTTAGGACTGCACTTCTTACTGAGGTTGTCAGGCTACTCTCATATCTGAAAAATAACTTGGAAATTGTTCTATTTTTGATTTTTTTTTGAAAGAAAGGGCAAGTTACCTCAAATTCATAGGACAACTCAGCCCTGTAGGATTTCAAACTGTAGCAGTAATCCTGTACTTTAAACCGTGGGTGAACAGAGGGTTGGTCAGTTTACCATGTTCATGGTTTCATTTGAACAGTAGAGCCTTCCTGTACAGCTCTGAAAGAAGACACAGGTATGAGTAGAATATTAAAACAGTATGCATATTTTTTTTTAATTTAAAAGAGGTCCTACATAAACACATGTTCCTTTGTATCTTTGAAAACTAGTAGGCCCTCTTCACAGATAAAAGATGAGAGAAGCAGCTCCTGGACTCAGCAATCTTACAGGCCATCAGAGTTCAGGACCTGTGTGTGTGTAGATGGCGTAGAGGTAGAGCAAGAGGCTTTGAACTTCTTCCTTCTGCTAGAAGCTCGACAACTGAAATCACAGCATTAATAAACACTCCTGCCAGTGAGCCGAGCGTGTTCATTTATGCCAGTTCTCAACCACAAACAGTGAAAAATGCTGCCTGCTGGAGGATGTGGTATCCGTGTGCTGGGGAGAGGACAGGCATTGTTTTACCAGTCTCCTGTTGCCTCTCAAGCACTGCATGTCCATGGCAGTACGGCAGTCTCAAGACAAATTACGTCTGTGGCTTTGGTTAGTAGTCTTGAGGTAGCGTTCGTGTATCACATGAATCAAGTAAATCGCGAAAGAATTGTCTCTGGTTTGGTTGCCCAAGTAGCTTTGGTTGTTCCCTATAACATTAATGTGATGACTTTATTGTGGACTAAAATGAAATGTTCGGATGTTAAACTTCTGCATTATTAGCAATTAAACTCATATCTATTTATTAACAAAGTACAAAACAACAAGAACCCCACAAGGCAGTGCTGCACTAGCAAGAGTCCATGGGGAGGGTGACATTACTCTCACCGAAGTGTCTACAGCTCCAGTGTCTAGAACCGTGCTCGTGTCTGGCCTTGCTTGAAGGTCGATGGAGAGCGAGCGTGCAGCTTTTCTGACCAAATTTGGCTGTCTGGCTTAGGATGAAACGCCTCGTGTCCCCAGAGCAGGTGCTACTTTGCAGGACTCCATTTGTATAGAGTCAGTGGAGAGTAGCTTAGTATAGATGTCTGCAGCGTAGAATCTAGCTTGGGCAGGTGAGTTCTGCTCTGCTGACCCTAAAAAGAGAAGTGTAATGTTTTTATCCACCTTGAGCCTTTTCTACATCTAAGACATCTGATCTCTCTTTCAGATCCCACAGCACACAACATTTGCAGCCAGATTCCTGCTGTTTGTCCAGCCCTTGTGCCGTTTCCACTCACACCAGCTCGCTTTTTACCTCTGCTTTCCCAGTGTCGCTGCCCTTCGCTCCTCTGTTCGCAGAGCTGTGGATGCAGGAGGCCGGGACAGGGTCTCTTGCACAAAGCCCTCGTTATTTACCATCCGAGAGGAGCTGCTCGAGCTTCTCCCCACCTTCCCATTCCAGGAGCACTGGCTGTGCTGCTTGCCTGCACAGCCTCATGGCATCAAGCAGGTCTTTTTTCTGCTTCTTGGCTGTCCTGTGCCCTTCAGCCTCAGCACCATTTCTCAGGCTCTTTTCCCTACATTGACGTCTGGTTCAACTTCAACCTTGTGAGAGAATGTTTGTATTGATACTGCTCTCATATACCATTCAGTTTTTATATTGCTGTTGATCTCTTAAAGTCTCTTTACAATTTGTTCTGGAATGTAGATACTGAAAACTTACCTCTCAAAGACAGTGCTATGAATGTCGGTAAAGCACAGGTCGCTCTCTGGTAGACTCCCTGTACCGTGAGAGCAGTCGTTCATTTTAAAGTAATGGGAACCTACTCAGTGCCACAGTGCTCTGTTCTTTGACTCTCCCTATAGGAATGAAGAGATGATTGCTAGGAGAAAGCTGTTTTAAATGTATGAAGAAGACAGGTACAGTGTCTCAGTGTAAAATGGTGCAAAATGAAACATATATGTTGTGTTTACTTCATTGCTTCACATAAAGTTCTCTGCAGTCATTCTTGTACCGGAAGCACAGTCAGTCTTAACTATTGAAGCACGCTGTGCTAGAACTCTAGGCTGTGCAAATATCAGTAGGTGCGTTTAAATTTCTTCCTAACCACAGCAGCTCAGTTGCTGTTGGATACTAGAATTCAGAAATACTCTTAGCTTTGGCGTCATGTCTGCTGTATAAATGGCAGGCCGACCGTAGCAGCTGCGTTAGTCACTGAGCAGTCCTGGCGGGTCCGTAACTATCTGTCTGACTTCGAGATAAGTGAAACCGCATTCTGACAGCGCTGCCCTGGTGGGAGTGTTATCGTTCGGGGATCGCTAACCCCGGTAAAAATGAATGTATAGTATTCTCCAGAATCGCGGAGTAGACATACCGTCAGCATCGGTGATGGCTCTTGGGAAATGGATGATGTCCTGCCTACGGCTGAAAAGTCTGTCTGTCTAAAGACAAAAAAATAGGCCCTATTTGGCACTTTTCCAGTTGTGATCACCGATACCCTCACTGCAGAGCAAATTTAAAGAGAAAGAATGACAAATGTTTGCGTGGTTCTCATAAATGTTAGCGTGAGCAATTCCACCTCAGTATCTTCACAGTTCATCGCTGAGGACAGCCGGCATCACAGAAAACTCTCCCTTTTTTTTTTATCCTGAACCCCTGCATGATCCATGCCTGCAGGGTTTGTTCCATCTGTTGCAGGCCAGCATAAGAACATGAGGCCACTGACTCATCAAGGGAGATCAAGCATTTGATAGCCTGCTTTCCACTGCCTTAATGTGTCTGTAACATGTTTTTCTTCAGTACAATTATGTCTGGTTTTTCCGTGTTCTGTCAAGCATTCATAGTAAGTACCAATCTCCCATTTTCTTGGACTGTACATTTTTTGTGTTATTAATGGGTGACACTAAATACATCGTGGGGACTTCTTCTGAGGCTTCGAGCAGAAGTTGCAGCCTGGTCAAATCTAGATGTTGTCTAACTCCAGTTTGGGGGAGCTTCTGATGTTGGGTCTGCAGAAAGCGGTACTGCGATGCTTTCAAAAGGCTACAGAAATTTTGTAAAGGCACTAAATAAACCAATGTATAGGGCTGAAATGTCATCGTAACCGGTGCTCATTTGGTATAAGGAAATCCACTTTTTCAGTGAACGGTTCTTTATTTGCACTTCTCCGAGCAGACGCAAACACGCTGGCTGACGCGTTGTTCGGTCAGTCGGTGTCACAGCTGCCGAGGTGAGATGCGACTTGACGAAAACAACTCAACCTGTCCCGTTCCGCACCCCTTTGAGAAGGGCGCCTGGCTTGCCGGGGATAGGGCGAACAATCAGGCAGAAGGCTATAGTAATATGTTAATTACAAGCTTGATGGAGAACAAGAAAAAAAAGATAAAAACAAACCCCCTTTTTTGCCTCAAGGGAATGGAAGCTGCATGCTGTGGTGCACATGGCGTATGCTCGCCTGCAACGACAAAAATACGCCGTTCCCATGGCGCTTCCTGTATCTGGTCTGAAAAGAGACAAGCAGTGAAATGGGGAGGAAGCGCTTAATTTCCCGTGCTTCTTTATGTGCCCCCAACACTGTTACCTTTGGTGGCTGAAGCTGAAGCATCCTGAATTTAAAAATTAAATAAAAAAAGCCACGTTCTTTCCTACAGGAGTCACAGTCAGGCGCGAGTGTGTAGCTGCACCTTAATTCCCTCGTCTGTTGAGGCAGACAACTTTTTCGCTGTTATGAATGCTAGCTAGCTTTCATGGTTGTGAAATAAAAAGAAATAGAAGCCACATTTGTGGTTTATGGATGCTAATTGCTGCTGCATTTAGGTGTGTGAAAGGGGGCGGTTGAAAGGCTGGAGGGAGACAGGAGGGGATGACAAACCCTCGCTTGGGCGCGTACTGAGGTTCCAGCGGTGCTGCTCGCACGCGCACTTATCTGCCTGAAGAGGAAGTGCCGTTTTTTATCAGAATATTACATCTCCCAAGCCCAGATCGAGCCCTGCCGCTCATGGGACTCAGGGGTTATCTCACAACATCAGCAGTGCCGCGCTGCAGAAGTTCACTGAACGGGGGATTTCTGCGAGTGTCAAACCCAGGCGCTGCTTAACCGTGCCGGGTCTCTGCCCCGCTGCCTGCGCCTGGGCTGAAAGTTGCGTCTGAGCGTTGTCAACAACAGATCCTCTTGACTTTGAGCTCTGCGGTGCTGTGCTGTCGGCAGCGGGAATGCTACCAGGCACGGTCGGTGACATCGACATGGCACCGGTGTCACCGCAGCCTGGCAATGACTGCCAGCAGCTTCGACTGTTCCGTCCAGCACCAGGGCTGGTACCGAGACTCGGATGTTCCAATGACCTTGAAATGATCCCAAAAGTGCCGCTATTTCTTATTCTAATTAACCCATTATAGTGAGCAGAACACAGAATTTGCTTTTGAGATATCCTGACTATCGGTGTAGGCCATCGGGCAAGACAGGGTCTGGAAGGAGAACGGGTGCACTGCGTTATTCGACAGATGGTGGGCTCCTTTCCGTAGCTTTTAAAACTGCATTTTTCTTCACTTGTTCTACAATGAGTATCTCGGATTCGTACAAAATAATTCCTTGAAATTAAGAGTGAGAGAAATACTTACTCCTTTGGCATCAAAGTAAAATCTAGTCCAGGTCAGAAGAGTTGTGGTGTGTTCCCTCCTCACCACCCCCAGCAGGAAATAAGTGAAGATGAAGAAAACGGCCCTAGGAGCTTGAATCACATGTCATTGTAGAAAATAATCCATTTTTAGAAGTATGGGTTGGTGGAAAGGAAATCAGTTAATTAGGATGACTCACGTTTTGCCCCCAAACGAGGCTGTTCATTTGGCACACAGAGTCGAAGGGGCAGGTTTACGACGTTTTGTGCTGCTGGAAAGCGATCGGAAAGCAGAAATAAATCCACCAGAGTCAGAACTTGGCTAAAGTGCAGCAAACGGTTCCATGAGCGTTGGAATTGATGAAACTCAGTTTCCAGAGGGCTGGTGTCTAGTTGTTGGCTGACTTTTAATTGGATGATGCAAGGTTTGCGTCGTGTGCTCGATGCCGTGTTTCGCTGCTGGTACCTCGGGCTGGCTTTGCTGCTTCCTCGACACCGTCTCCCATCACGCTGCGTCCAGGCACTCCAGTGCTTGTTCCTGGTTTTGTTCCTTCTGCTGGAGCTGGTACGGACTTTGTTAGTTTGGAGCTCGATTCCACATATTCGTGCTGAAGGGAGTGTAGCTGCACCTCACCTGCTGAGCGTGCCGGGCACGCTGGCTGTTTCCCTGCGGCAGCAGCACCCTGTCCAGGAGCGGCCCTGGGAGATGCCGGGGCTCCCAGGCCGTCTGGAGGCCGCTCGTCAGGGCAGAACAATTCCCCGGAGCCTTCCTCCCTGCCAGATAGGAGGGGATTTGGCGTGCGGGGCTGGACGTTAGGAAGGGAGCACAGAGTGGACGCACACGCTTCTGCAGAAGAGCAGGCTAAAAGTGAAACACAAGTACTCAATGATATAAACCTCGGTTTGGAGAGAATGTACTTGTAATCTAAAATTCAAGTCTTGGAATCTTGGTTATTTACTACTGGAAAATTTTTATAGTTGAATCAAATTCATGCGCTTAATTTTGTGCAGATTGTGGTGTTCAAGGACTTTGTGCGATGTCTTAACCAAGCTCCTGTCTTCGGTTTGTAGGCGTTAAAATTCCACTGATGCTTGTCACAGATTTCCCTGTTTTTCAGATTATTATATTTTCTCTTCATATTATATTTTTCTAGCATCAAGCACAAGTGTATATTGCATGGTAAGAAAGACTTTTGGGAGATGAATTAAAAAAGGCTAAATGAAAGCACACGTGCAGCTTCTGAGCTGTGCAGTTCATCTGAAGCGGCAGCTGACCAGAGGCGCCCGTGCCCGAGTGGTCGTATCAGCAATGGGTCCCTGGATGTAACGAATGAAGGCGATGATCGGAACTTCACACGTGGCCTTTCTCAGTCTGACTGCTAGGTCCAGATGTTCTCTGATTAACTGTCTAATTGAAGTCTGATTTAACGGTTGTGAGTGTATCTGCCTTTCTGGACTTCAGGAATTGTCATTTTAGAAACGTGTTCTATGAGTGATGTTACCTTAACTGTAACAGAAGGGAAGAGCTCGTACAGTTTCATTTTTTTCTGTGTTTTTTTTCTTTTTTTTAAGAGGGTGACTTTAAAGAAATGAAGATTTGAACAGATAATATTAACAGGTGTCATAAATGAAACAAAATTCATCTGGGAGAGGCTTTGGAGAATCTGGGCACCGTAGGCACAGGGTGCGGGATGGCGTTTCCTCTGCTCCTCCGTGCTCCTGTGCAGCGCTGCGGGTGTGGGCAGAGAGGGAAAATGGCGAGCTGTTGACATTTTTTTTAATCAAAAAAATAAAAATAAAAGCCCGTCATCATTTTAGCATAGAACTAACCATAGTTTTCTAGCCCCCGGTCGTATTGCCTCAGGTAAGGACGTTCTGCTCCCCCAAATTCTGTTTGTGGTGTCAGTGAAATGCGTGATTTCTCCTTTCCTCCCCTAAGCCACAGCCTGGTGCTGCCTGGTGTGGCTCTGCGGGCACCCTGTTTACCTCCACCTTTGGCAGCACCCGCTTTTGGAGAACATTTTTCCTTTATCACTGTTTCTGTTGGTATAACTTTAACATATTTTGGAAACTTTTTGAACGAAAGTCCTAAGAGCCCCACTAGATTGTTACTAGGTAGAAATTGGCAATAGATGGGAAATACTAGGTATGAAGTGATAGATTTACACGGGAATGTAGAGCTTTGTAAGAGAAATCCTTGTATTTGGAGAAGGTGCTGTAAGAACCAGTTATGTAATTTAACTTTCCTGGCTCACGTGAGCTTGGAGAAGAGGACTGTTGTTGGGTTTTTTTCAGGGTTTTTTTTTTTTGTTGTTATTATTTATCTAGCTGTACAATTAATTACACTGTGTTTTAATGATAGAAAGACACTGGTATTAATGAAGTAGAAAACACATATCCTCCGAGTGCTTGGAAAATGCTGCCTGCTTTGGGGTTTTTTTCCTTCCAGTTCTCAGTGCTGCATTTCAGTTTGAATTGTTTCTATTTTTGTTTCAAGTCACAATAAAAACAAGGAAGCTCATTAGCGCAGAGTGTGCACTCCGCCGAGGGGAATTACACAAGTTTCGCTCCTATGATTAGAAGTGAAGTTTCCACCAGGTGCCCCCTGCACCGGCTGAGTTAGGAGTTACCGCTTGGTCTGGGATCTCGCCGTGTCGAAACAAAATAGGTGCTTGCGTGTTGCATGAAAAGGGTCCTGAGCAACAGCGCTGAGAAAATACTGAAGGCAGAAAGATGAAATGAGATGACAGCCAGCACATCTGTGTCCAAGTCGTCATTTTTAGTGAGGCAAGGCAGTGAAATGGGTGGATTTCCAGTGCCGCACGCAGGGCTTGGGATTTTCGGTGCAGAGGAGTTGGCGTTGGCATGCCGGGGCCCAAAAAGGGCCCCCCGGCCGCGGGGCTCCCGGGCGGGCGGAGGCCGGTGGCGAACACGCGGCACGAGAGGCTGCACGGTTATTGGCAGCGCGTCTTCGTCACCGACACTGCCGCTGCGGCCCAGCTGAGGGCTGGTGCTGCTCCTCGGTGATGGCTTCCGCCTTCGCTGGCAAAGAACAATCTCAGGAGAGCATCGCTGCTGTTGTCGCTGGAGTCGGTGGGATAAACAAAGCCAGGCTGGGCCAAAAAGGCTTGGACTCCGTGCCCTTCCCTGGAACTGGTATCTGCAGTGGTGCAGAAGACAGACGTGGGGGAAAGTTGCCTGATCTCTGCCTGTGGTGCCTCCATTAAAAAAAAAAAAAAATCTCATGTTGCCATTGTGTCGCTTCACGATTTATAATTCCCCATTATTTATAGCCTCCACATTTTCAATATATACATGTATGTCACATGTAATTATTTTCTTCTTGTTATTTAAGCAAAAAAACTCAGGTATGGCTATTTTTTTTCTCATTTTTTCCCCCTCAGTTTATAATTTTGATGGGATGTACTGCAAGCCTCTCTTTATTCATTAAGGAATATGGGTGTTTTTTAATTCACGACAGATCTTCCCCCACAGTGCATTAATTCCGTTGTAGAGGTGTTTTTCATAAACACGCAGGATTCTGACTTGAATTTGGAAACTCCGCTGACTTTTTCCGTTTCACCACGTAGGTCTGTTCTGTTTCAGGCTGCGTTAGGTGAAGGAATCTCGCCTGCTGGCAGGGGACCGCCTCTAGTGCGCGCATGCTGGGCTTTGGGCTTATACTGGGATGTCTGGGGACGGTTTGTGGAGAGAACGGTGAGGAATCAGCAGTTAATACCTGTCAGGTCCAGGTAGTCACAAGAATCCGTCAGCAGGCGCACGTATCGACTCCCTTCTTCTTCCTCGGCATCTGAATCCGATTAACAGCTGTCAAAACCTGGTAAACTATTGATATGCTTTCACAATTTGTTTAATTGGATAGTTAGGAAATGGCATACAAGGAAAGCTTTTCTTTTTCCTTTTTTTTTCTTTAGTCTGGCTGAACATCTGTAGCATTAGGGGCTCATTATCTCTGAATTGGCACAGCAAATCAGCAGCGTCGTTAAAACGCCACATTAAGATGATTAAGTTTCTTTGTTATCCAGTTGACTTTTTGCATGTGCTGAGGATTTCATGGTTATGACCCCACTCCTTGTAAAACACTTGAGCAACATCACCCTTTCGTGCCGTTGTCTTTAATGGCTGCTGGGTTTTATTCTTTGCGCTTTTCAGAGCACTGCTGGGAAACTTTGCTTAACAACAGTACAAAACCTGTGTTCTTTGCTCTATATTTGATGCCAAGGCCTTGGATTAAATATAGTAATCGGGGAGTTTTCTGAGACTTCCTCCTAGAGAGGATAGCAAAGATAACACTCTAGCTTGTCCTAATTGCTTGCTGCTGTTGACGTCTCGTTTTATTCATGCATTTTATAGAACATACACGAGCGCTGTTCGTGTGGTGACTCAGTCCGAAGGTGCCGCCACAGCTTTATTTTGGATTTTTTCCAGAACCCATTGTTTTTACAGTGTTTCAGGTGAAACAAAAATATTACTCTGGAGTATGTCTTTCATCTTGTGATCATCTCCCCAGGAAATGAAACCATGTGCATCAGCCTGAACGCATCACCCTGCTGCTTTGTTGTGTAAAAGCTACAACATTTTTTTCTGCAGTGTGTATTACCTTCGTGAACCGCCTCAAGAAAAACAGTTCCCTGGGTTGGACACCCTGAATGGTTTTTTCATCTTACAGCCTCCTCACTGTCCTAAGTGTAGGAGAGATGATAGCACTTCTTTCTTCAACTGCCGGAACTTTGTGAGTGTTATTAGGGATAATTGTGTTTTTCCTCAGTTAAATTTCCTTCTTCTACTTGAAATGAGAGCCACCTTC
>Ga0181612_115800_pt1 | contig 16261 bp, 6 predicted proteins | sample HoacroProtozoa21_FD_119630 | JGI IMG/M metagenome (GOLD analysis project Ga0181612, IMG submission 119630) | Hoatzin crop microbial communities from Cojedes, Venezuel. Combined Assembly of Gp0051906, Gp0051904, Gp0051908
CCCCTACTATTCTGTGATTCTGTGATTCTGTGACTGGATCAGATTTTCAACTGGATGCAGGACAAGAAAAAGTCCTTTGAGAAATTGTTTGTTTCTTGGTCTCTAAGCCCTTCTGCTGGATCTCACACCTTTTTTCATGCAGCTTTATCATAGATGGCACCTGACAGCTAGAATTTGAATAAATCCTGTAAAACTGGAACGACTAGTGGTAGGAAAAGATACTTCTGAAACCACTGTTTTTCAGATTTGTACACAGCTGGTTACTGAGTAAATTCCTTATCTATGTCTTCATCACAAAGGTATGAAAAGTAGCTGGGTGACAAGCTTACACCTTGTTCACTAGGCTTTTGGGCAAACATCAGCCTTAACATGCAGAACTGGAAGCATGGCCAAGCAGATGGATAAAAGAGGAAAGATCTGGGGAAAACCACAGCACTCTCTGCTTCTGCAGCAAATTAGAGTCAATGTATTGGGAAACAAGATTTAACAGGCTTGATTCTTCTTTATCAAACATGCAGTGAACTAACTAAGTGCGGAATTATGGCAAGACAAGAGTAAGGTTGTCAAAATGAACAGCATGAAAAGGAGAAAATGCAAGGCCAAAGCAAAGAATGGGAAATAATGAGAGCAAGGAATAACAGCTGCGAAGAATGAGGTACAGAAAGCAGACAAGAAGGGGTAATAGGTCAGGCACAGTGTGGGAAGGACAAGATGGGAGAAATGACGGGAGAGAGGAGGTCTAGTCACTGACCCAAATACAATTTTTTCAAAGCTGAAAAAGAACATTACATTTATATATATATGCCCTTCAGAAAACAAGTATCAAGGAAAGGACTGAAACGCTGGGGAAGGAAAGTAACATAACATGAGACCTAAAACTAAAAATGGAAAAGAAAATGGGAATAACTTTTAAATTTTAAAGTGCCAATAGGTTACTAATGATTAGAAAGTGGAAACCATTAAAAGAACAAAAAAGAATTTATGCAAATTAATGGAGAAAAAACACAGTCATCATCAAGTTGCTGCTGCTGCCATTAGCTCAGGTAACCCCTGAAGCAGAATGGTCAGAAGCCAGAAAGCTATATCCTGGGAACACAGAGCTCTATATTTATCTTAATGATATATTCTCTAAACATTATAAAATGATCGGTACAATATACAGCATTATATTCTCTATAATGCTCTGTATCAGCAACCAATATGAAGTTAACTAATAGCTTGTGCTTTTCTAGAAACTAGAAGCTCTCTACTGAAATAAACTATCAGATACGGGAGTCTAGATTTACTACTTCAGAGACAGATTTGCCTCCAATAATGTTTTTGGAACTTGAGGTGCTTTTTTGTGTATGCTACATAACTCCTCTCCAGAACTTAGAAGTTTAAAAATCTGCAAGATACATAGAACTACTCTAATACTTTTTACCTAGACATTTCCGTTGTAATCTCAGCTCTTTCTATTCCAAATTTTAACAAAATGGCATAACAACATGTAATATTTCGTAGTGGTTGAATCTTGGAATCCAATCTTCTCATACATCAAACATGTAGTAGACTTTATAGAGGAGACTAATTAATCCCTTCCCACTAGTTCCTAAAGCTTCCCATCACACTTTCAAGTTCTATCAAATTTTGTGCCCTCACAATACGGCAAGACTCAACTTCCTTCCCCTACTGTTCCCCTGTATAAAAGGTCAGCACTAACATTATGGAATTTCAAGTACTGTGGAAATAAGTTTGAAATATGTACGTGGAAGTTCAATTACTTGCACTGTGCCATGGATCTTTATTACAAATTCTGCTCTATCTTCTCATTTGTAATTCCCATTGAAACTTCTGCTGCTGCTATCAAAGCTGCTGGCTGCCTAAGGTTTGCATGGCTGTTCCTTATCCTTTCTTTCCTTCCCCATGCTTATTAAATTATCAGCACCCAAATACACTCTTTTGGGCAAAAATTAGAGAGGACAGCACAATGTACCATCTTTTAGGACATCAAAATGCGGCCAGAATAAGACTAAAATAACAAACAACCCTTACGAGGGCACATTGCACTGGGTTAGCTCTCTTTGTGCATTTTACAGAAGCAAAAAAACCTACACTAGTAACCATAAATTTTGAAAGATACTGAATTTGAAATAAAATTGATTTCAAGCAGGAACAATTTATACCCATTAGACAGATCAGCCAGTTTGCACCAAAAACTTTACTTTCAGAAGAGCTATGGGGAGCTTTGGGTGTCTTGCAGCTTGTGGAAAATATTTGTATTTCCAACATTTTTCTTTTTGAGTCAGAATGTGTAATTTTCTGTAGCAAAGATATTCTTTCTCAATCCCAGGACAAGAACAAGAAATAATCATAAGCCTCTGCAAAATCTACAGACACAGACAACAATTATAATCAGCAAATGGTGATCCAGACAGACCTATTTTTACTCACACAGTTATAGTACAACATAAATTGTTATTGAAGCACGAAGTTTTGTCAACCAACACCGTGCCGCCTCTTTGCGAATTAGTTTGTGTGCGAGTTCTAGATGTGGCAGGCACAAATTATGCAAAAGAGCCTGCCATGATGAGAAAAGGATTTGATTACTAATGTTTAAATAAGGATCCCTTGAGCTGTCTCTTTTCTGTAGGAATGGTGTTAAATATTTGGCAACAAGATGACATGTTCTGCATAATTTAAACCCTTCCGTTGTACTGGGCACACAACATACATATGCCTGCAATTCATTAGTTCCCACGCACACTTTCAGCTGGCATTAAATATACATGTAAGATGAGCAACTGCTGTGTCCATCTATCTCTCCGCTCCCTATTACTTACTTTATCTTTTTATTGTTGACTTGGCTTTTACTCCAGGTAACACATCAACACTTTTGTTTTCGATATTTGTGAAGCAAGAGGCCTCAAATGATCAGTATTTGATCGCTTCTTATGTCTGACTGCCTTCAGCACTGTCACATCACTGGAAGGCCCAGTTCATGACTCCAAAGACAGCTTCCATCCCTCCCCGCCTGGCTATGACTTATCAGCTTTGTCTAGTCTGAGCTTATTTTATTTATTGAGAGTCGGGAGGAAGCAAGAAGATGATACGATGTAAAAGGAGACACGGCAAACAGGAAAGTTCAGTATCTATTTAATGAAGACGTACAGTGCCACTGTGCAGCAGCAGACAGCCTCTCCTTGCCTCAGACAGGAGCAAGCACTTACAACAGAGACAAACTTCAGTTGATTAAGTAATTTTTGATCTTTTATGGAAAAATGATGAATATTATTTTTGATGAATGCTGGAGGGGGTTAGATATAACTCGATGTGTGGAATGCCTGCTTCCAAAGTGTAAACAAGTGTTACTGCTATCTGCTTTCCACAGATATGATAATTTGCTTTGACTCCAACACCACTCCAAAAAATGATTAGGTAGCCACTACCTAATGGTTTCAAATTATCGTCAAGGAAGTTTACAATTATTTTTTGTCATGTCAAACTTCTCAGATTCTTTAAACAAAGTTTTGCATTAGATACACCTGAGCATCCGGTAATCTATTTTTTATTTCAAAAGGGATAAGTTCAGTAGTCAGGTTCCCCCTGAAAAAAAGAACAAACTCTCCAGTGAAAGACGAGAATAAAAGAAGAATGAACGTATAGTTAAAGTAAGTTCCTGTCACATGTAAGAGACAAGACGGGTAAAAGCAGGAGGTACAGAAAAGCAGACAATAAGGTCTAGCATCACTGGAGACATGTCAATGGAAGTTGATCTTTATATCGGTCACTGCCTCTAGGACAGAGACAGCACAACAGAGTCCTTTCCCACTGCAGATTTGGCATTGCCATATTTGCCTACAGGGATGTCTTACAAACACTAAATGCATGCAAAATATGCATTCATATCTGCTTTAAGATCAAATAACCAATTTGCCAAGACTTCTGTCCAAAACATGTTCCACTAACAGAGCACAGCCCTGTAATATGGCAGCAAACATCAATCTACTTTCTCACACAGTTCATAATCCACCTCCTCACTCCTCAGTAGAGAAGAAAGCCAGAAAATACAAACTATTCTGCAAGAATTAGAAATCAGAGGGCAAAGATAAGTAGGTCTTTGTATTTTTAAAAAGAAAATCATAATTGTTAGGAATATTACCACCTCTGGAGTAACAAATTCAGTGAGAAAATGAGTGAAAAATGTCACAGGAGGACGTGAAAATTGAAGACTGGTCACTCCGATAAAGATGCAAAGTAATATTTGGGCCACCATCCTTGGATGCTGGAAAGCCTTTTAGTTCAAGCCACCTATTAAAATAGCAATGCTCTAACAAGACAGGACCCAAAGACTTCTAGAGAATTATAGCAATGTCACAGAAATGCAATATAAAAGAAAGCTAATTTCCTAACTGTGAGCTTGAGGATATCCCTTCTCTATATTTTATCATAATCTTCAAAAAAATTTAGCTTAAAGTAAGCTGAACTGGAAAATTAGGGTCACAAGTCCAGAACAAGATGCTGAAAAGAAGAATCCCTAGAAAGTGTCAGGGTGAGTACAGGTGGATTTTATTGTGCAAAGAGTTTCTGACAAGCTTGTTAAGGTAACAGCAGAAAGACATAATAGGGTTTCTTTCATCCTTCCCCGAGAGCTGTTGTTGTGCCAGGGGAAGAAAGACTCTGCAGTCACCATCAAGTTAACAAGCAAAACAGTTGGCTTCCCAAATGTGTCCTTTGCAGTGGGACTGGAAAAACTCAAATGCGCAACAGCAGCACACTGGTGTAAGAAACTAGAAACCACTGCTAAAGCTTGTATGCAATACAGGTGACTTCCAGTAATAGCCAAGGCATTAATGAGTAAATCATAATAAAATATTTGAATCTGCACTGTTCAAAATCAATTGTACAGTCTCACTCTTCAGGTTGTGCGTGTCTATGTGCACGTGTGTGTGTGCATGCTTGTAGGACGGGATTCAAATTGTCTGAAGATAGGGATCCTGAGTAATTTTAGGTGCTGTGGAGTATCTGAAATATCTGCACATAGCCAACAGTTGTGATGCAAGGTCTGCAAGCAGACCTCTGCCCTCCTGGATCATCAGCAGAAGATCCTATGGGATACAGTGCATCACTAAAAAAGGCACTAGATGTCTTTTTTTAAGTGACTAAATCACACGTGTGTGTCACTATATTTAATACTGAGAAAAGTACCAGGGCATTAAAAGTTCAAAGGATTATTATGGAGAAAATTTTAATCCCACACCTACACAATACAACCATATGTTGTCCTGCTTTAACTGAAGTATGCCTATGCACCCCCAAAGTGATATGAAAATGAAATACTGTGTTCCAGATAAATGAACTCTGCATTTATGATGAACACAAAGTACATAACAGTGTGCGTTAACAGATTGGGGTTTCTTAGGATATACCCACATTGATCCAATTTATAAACCACAGCTCAGAAATACACTTCTTCTTAGACCCACTCACTTTTCTAAATTCATGCTGCTAATTGTACTGGACAATGGACACAGTGATAACTGCTTTTGATGAATTTAATTAAGAAGGAACAATATGTATTTGTCATCATATGCCTATAGTGTATTGTTATTTCTCACCAAGCACTGAAAAAATAACAGATTTTAGTCCTGGGTTACTGCATAAAGCCTTAAAAAATAAGACTTTAATCCAAAGAAGCACTTAACAACATGCTGTATCTTGACTCTAAAGATTTAGCCAAAGTTAAAGTACTTATTATTTTTATTTTCTTGCATTTTTTTCATTTATTTGCATGTACTGAATGTGTCTGGAAGTTTCGTGGGGCTACAAACATTTTGCAATCGTTTTATGCAGCACATACCTCATGCTACTAAAGATGAAAGCGTCCTCCTTTGAAACAGATGTCCAATTCATGCTTTGGATGAGTGTGTCAGGGCTCAGCACAGCAAAAACCAGAACACAGACTCCTCAGAGAAGCCCAGATTAATACTCTTTGGAAGGAGGCCTTTTTGAGCATCATGTACCATTCAGAAAATTGAGTTAGGGCCTCAGCAAGTGTGTATCAATTTCGCAACGGTCAGTACTATGGGATCTGCAGATCTGGCATACGATGTCCAAAATAGCCTATATTTCATATCAAGATGACTAATCAGAGTTATTTCCCCAAGGATTTCTAAGTAATTCCTTGTTTTTCAAATTATACTTACTACTAGAAGTTGTAAATAGGTGGCAAAAACTTCCTTATGCTGTAACACTTTCACATTTTGTTTTCCTTTGCAAATATTTACCCACAGTTTACCCAACTTCAGTATTTTGCAAAAAATTATTTACAGCTTGGAAACAGAACAAATCTCTTAATTATGACTGAATACCTAGAAAAACAAGGTCTAAATCACAAAACCAGAAGGTAAAACTTCTTGTATAAATTATTCTTTGTGTATCATTTCTGCAAAGGATTCCATTCCCATCAGAAAATCAAAGGTATCCGATTCCCAAAGGTGTTTGATGACATTACTTAGACAGTTGCATAGAAAGCTATCTGTATGGCTGGAGGAATTTGAACAGGGAATCCTCAGTGAGGGGAGGTGGATGATGAATATTTTCTTCTTGCTTGAGGTTGTTGGTCTTCTGCTCTTGATTTCGTACTAACCTCACCACTTCTGCTGAGACATTTGCTCTGTGCTACACCTTGGATAAAGAGGAGTCTGTCTCTAATGCTTCCAGTGTGCTGCAATATGCGGGTTAAGACAAATACCTACAGATGACTCACATGTCACAAGTCTTCCAAAGGTGCTCATGTCCTGGAAAATACATGGTATTTTGAAGAGGTGAGAAAAGAGTTGGAAGAGGGCTGGAGTCCACAGATGGAGAGCTCTAAGCTTTGCTGAAGGGGCAGCTGTATTATGTGGCCCTGGAAGACAGAAGTACGAGACAAGTCTGAGAAATCATACTTTTTTTGACCTCAGAAAAAATGTCAGATACTGATATGTACTGAAAAGGAGAAAAATCTCCATTATTTAGCTAGAGAGTGCGCTACTAAACCCATACATAAGGCTGTTGTATAACAAGAAAGTAAAAATCCTCTTGGTATTTCTCTTAACATATGAAAAGCTGAACACTCATCTGCAGAGCTACGCTGCCAAATCTGAAAATTAAATTCTAACACTATGTGTGCTTCAAGTGTGGACTTCATTACTATTTTTTCTTTAACCTGAAAAATGTCCTGAATTCTGCATCCTACACTTACAGTCCTAAAATCTAGCATCTCTGCAGTTTCAGAGAGGATGCTGATAATAGTAAGAAGTTTTCAGGAGTTGCACCGTGTAAGTTGATTTGTCCAGACTTGTCTATTGTGTGTAATAAGTTCAGTTCTACAAAAATCAAGTCATTACTGGAACTCCGGGAGCCAGGAGTACTGTGGCAGACTGCTAATTAATTTTGCCTCTGAAAATTCCAGCAATAATTGGATCAGGGAGTGACACATTCATCAAAAAGCAAATGTGTCCCTGTGAAGATCTTTGGCCTAAGAATTTTCTTAACATATTAATAGGAAATGTTTGTATTTTGGGTTGGCAGGAGAACTCGTGTGTTCATGTCCTTTTTTAGACAAATACAGGCTATTTTTAGCAACTTATTTTTTCCACTGCCGCCTAAGAAAAAATTTTTACATCTGACAGCCTATCTGAACTGTATCAAAAGATGATATTCATCATTGTAAGAGCCATTCTTCTCGGAAAAACACACTACTACTCCAAGCACCAAAATGAAGGTAACAGAAGGGAAAAAAATAAGGAAGTTGCAGAGAGAAAAAGATGGGAAATGAAAAAGAAATCGATCAAAAGAGGTATTGTACAACAAAGCCTGTTCAAGCATTGGGCCTTCTTCAGAAGCACACTGAAAAACTTTAAGAACCATCTATTTGTTGGCTATTACAAATGAGACGTATGTTTTATTTTCACCATGACAGCACCCACAAGTTTCAGTGAATGCAGGGTATCATTGATTAGATGTAATACATATAATAAAAAGCATCCTCCTTTTCCTTCCTCTACCCTAGTCAAAAAGAAAACAAAATAATTATGGAAGAACACTGGCTCAGGAAAATGAAGAAAATTGCACTGTCCCGCAGGGCAAGTTTACAGCTGAGAGCAAAGCCCTGTCTTTCCCAAATATACACTACTTCACTCAATTGCACAAAAAGCCTTCAAAACAAATAATTAATAGATCTTCAGGTCACTTTGTAGTGGAACAAACCCTATATTGTTCACACCTTGCACAGGAGATGTCCACCCTTGGTTACCTCCCCCCCCCCCAATTTCTGTATTTTGCTCAATGCCATCCTGCCAGGCTCTTCCATGATTGCACAGATCTCAAGGAGGGTTAACACACCTCGCAGAGAATATGATAAATTTAACAGCTCCAAGAAACCTAGCATGCAGTAGTTTCAGTAAGCTAACTGTACTGCAGAAGAGCCCTAATTTCATTTTATCTCTAACGCACATAGCTCAACACTGCTTTTTTGTACTGTTGACCCAGCAATGCCTGATACAGACTTTGCTTTAGTGAGAATCTGTAACTGTAAGCTAGGGTCTTCAATGTGCAAACTTAGTTATCAGCCCCTTCCGATTGACAGGATTGGCTTCTCTAATAGAAATCTATTTGAAATCTGTGCCCACTATAGCCTTAATTCCCTAGCAGACACTCTGAAATGTTATCAGGAAAGCGCAGCTTTCAAAAATTACCGAGAACTCCCATATTAGCCACCAGTTCATGTGTGGGTAAAGGACACAAAAAAAGGGTGAAGAAATTAGCTGTCTCACATGACTCAGCAGCACAGGTCATATATGAACTGGAGGGCCATCTAACCTTTCAGCCCATGCCAGACTCTTATCTTCCAGGCCAGGACACAAAGCCACATCCACTACAAGCCCTAAACAGCCTACAGTACACTTTTCAATGTTTCAATAATGCAGAATACAGACTTTTCAGGGAACATCTGTGATCAGCACAGCAGTTTTGAGCCCCACAGTTCTGTTCATTTGCCTTATGCAAAAACTCATTTGGTCTCCAAGGGCAGAAGAAAAGGAAGATCAAAGTCAAGCCCCACCACATATATCCCAGAAGAGACTTTGTCATAATCCCGTGTTCCATCATTTACCTTGAAGCATAGAGCAAACAAGAAACGAAAGAAAATTATGGCTTAACAGTGTACGCAATGAACAATTAGAGGGAACTCATCCAATAAATTTTTCCAGATATCACGTAACTTTATGGAAGACACAGTTAACCCTGTCTCCTACAGTCTGCTCATTAGAGACATAATATTTAATTACTTCTTGAAGCCTTGATGGCAATCCATTCTGAAGGCTTTGTACCCAGAAGGAGAGTTTCTCTCCTCATCATCCATAAAGTCATCACAGAGTTCCAAGACCTTTTGTTGTGGTATACAAGAGTAAAAGAAACATTTGGGGAGCAATGCGATCATCATGCCTGATACTCTCCATTCCTTCCCAGATCTTTACACTACGTTTTGCTGAGTAAAGACAGTTCTGTTTACTCTTTGTATGTCTGAACTCCAGTCCAAGAAGAAAGCTTGCTGCAACTCATGATCAATCACAGTTATGATGCCCATACAGTCCAAGTTATGGTCTAAGCATCAATGTCAATGAAGTATAGCTGACTTGTGTGGTGTTTTAGAAGAAGAAAAAAAGAAAATTTGAAAAGAATGGGAGAACATTTCTCGAATTTGAAAACCCTAGATATTTTTGTGCATGTTTTATTCCTGTTATATACCTCTGTCAATACTAGAAATCTTTGAAGATCTGTGTTTTCCATCACAAATATTTTTAAATGAAAAAAAATGGCACCAAGTACAGAATTGCCATTTATGGGAGCAAAGAGAAAACTAGTCTAGAACTGTCAAATCATTGCCTCTTCTCTTTGCAGGTATACCTGTTAAATCAACAGACTTAAGAAAGCTGTTGAGTAAGGTAGCAAAGCGCTAATTTTTTCCTTATTTTCAATTGCTTAAAATTCTGCTAGGTTTGTGCTTAAAAGTATGCTGAAAAGAGAACTGCATTCTTAATTTTAACTATGACTGTCTTTCCACCCAAGCAAAAGCTATCAGATTAAACTTTTTAAAAAGGTAGGTAAATAGTACAGAATTCTTCTCACAATAGGTCAACTACAAAAGGGAACAGATCCGAAAGCACGTTGTTGTAATGGCTAGTAGCATGTTATCTGAGACAGCCAGTATGACAAAAATGCTGATATCAAGTTATTCATTTAAATAACAAATGAAGAAAAGGTTGCTAGTATGACACCACATGTACCTGTGATGGTCAGGGGTTAATCAGACTGAAGGAAACAGCTTGGGCTCTCCATTGTGCTTGAGCTGACAAAGACCACAGGCAGCATAGAGCACAGTAAGAAGCAATGGGCATGCCAACAGGACAAAAAGGCCTTATGTAATGTTTAGGCTGCTGGCAAGTTTAAGACAGAATAGTTCAGAGAAAAGAGACTTGGCTCTGGGATTTCAAGGCCGGAAGATACTTGCTATTTTGAGACATGGCACTTTGTTCCTTTAAAGTGACAATTTGTGCTTTCGCCAATATTAATAAAAAATAAATTCCAGATGGATTTATTTTTAAAAAATTATAATGATTTCAGATTTATATAGTTTCATGATAATAGTGAGAATAATAGATAAATGTGTATTTAAAAACTACATTTAGATAGTTAAACAAAAGTATCATTTCTAATATTACAATTTCACATTACTTCTCCATGCATCAAGCTCCAGTCAGAAAAGTAAGTAATCTTCCCGTTATAACAAAACTATCTGAAAGGTCACCCTTTCCCCCAACTATGGCTAAATAGATTAAATCTCCTCAGTCTAGTATTACAGCCAGAGCAAAGTGTTCATGATCAATCCAATTAAAATGGTAATTTCAGAGGGACTGGCAGCTCTCCTAAACTGTAAAGTGGTCTAGTTTACCTGAAATCCCATGGCACAAGGTAATAATACGGGATGTTTGCTGTTTTGTCACCTTGTTAATTTTCCGTGATGTTACATTGGAACACTTGCACAAACACAATTGCAGATAACACACACACAGCAAAAAAAAGTTAAAATATTTAATTTTAATACAGAAAATACATCACTAAGATCCAGAGATCACTGCAGTATAGACCAGTGAGAGCACTGTATTAATCACAAGGAGCTCTGATTCAAAGCTATTCTGCTTGCCAAAATGAGTGTCTTGTCGGGTAAAACAAGATTACCCAGCCCCTTAGAATAAGTCATTTGAATTACATCATTATTTTTTGCTCTTGCAGAGTTTGATAGTGTAGCAGACCCTGATGCAAAGCTTTGCCTCTAGCTGCAATTATATAAACTTCACAAGTTTACCACAAGTCCTCCTGAATGGTTTTGTGATAAGCCATAAGCATAAACCGGTAAGCAATTGTTGTTACAGAGATCTACTAATAGATATTGCTCAGAAACAAAGACAGAAAGACAGAAAGACAGAAAGACAGAAAGAAAATGCTGTTCACGTTCATCATTGATGCACAGGGCATTTTAAGGAACTTTAAAGGGAAATTGTCAACCTGAAATTTCATTTCCTTCTGATTACTTCAGACATACCCAGAAGCTAAAAAAAGGATGAAGATCTCTGTTTTTTTACCATTCCCTCCACTCCTCAAACCTTCTTTATTTAGCTTGTGAATCTACTTTGCAAATTTGACTGTCTCTGCGCAGTTCCATGTTTTGTGGATGGCAAACACCATGTCATGGAGCTCTCTGAGGCTGAACACTTCTACAGACACTTTCCCTGGCTATGCAGAAAGCAGCAGAGCAACGTGAGAGTTCTAAGACATTGCAGTCAAAAAACAAACAGTCATGTACTCAAGGAAAAGTTAAGATGGTAAGTGTCATCTAGTTTGTTACTGTTGTTCAAAGTCTACTAAAAAGACCTTTCAGAAACTGTGCTACTAAGCAAGTGGAAAAGCCTCCCAAAAGACACTAAGATTTTTTCAACATCATCTTCTAAGTAATGCACAGTTTAGAGGTTGCTGCATTGCACTTAATCCTGAAGGTGGTCCAATGACACAACTGCAAGTTCATGAACATCATTTTGAAAGTCAAATCTCAGCCTTGCTTACACTCAGTTTCTGCTGAGACTGGAGCCCGGCTAGATGTACCCATCTCAGCCTTCAGCTAAGCAGCTGAGACCAGTAGAGCTGCAAGAAAACAACTCTTCAGTCTGGACTGCAGAACCCTTCTGAAAAGCAGAGCAAATATTCAATTTGCTACCTTGCACTGCAATCAGCGCTGCTACGGCTAAAAGTGCCCAAGCCAACTCAATGTGATCACACACTAAAAACTCTTATCAATATAGTGTTCACATACCATTGATCTTCAAATACCTAGAAAAGCAGTGATGGCAGAGGTCACTCAATCGGGGAGCGGGGAATTAAAAAGTCTAAAGGAATCTGTGCCAATTTGCTAAGAGAAGGTGTGCAGCCAGCATATCAAAGAAATTGCAGAACCTTACCTTTTCAATGGCACCAAAGGTAAAGGTAGTAAAAAAAGGCTTTTATTTTCTGTTAAATCTCTTAGAAATCTAACTAAGCAGTTAGCGATGTAAAAGTAGAAGGCCCAAAACTAATGGAAGTTACTGTCTAAATCCTTTGTAAAATTCAGTAGGTCTTAAAGTCAGCTCTCACAAGTGACATTATATTTCACAAATCCTTTAGCTGCTTTGTTTAGAGATGTTCTGTTTGACTGTTCAAGAATTGCCTGAAACATTGGGTGTGCTCTTGAGTTAAAGACATAAAGACAGAACTCTGAGTGATACACAAAGTAGAACAAAGCAAAGAATTACTGTCCTGGTAATACATGAGGTCCTTAGTTTAGGACAGACACATCAAGAATACACCTCCTAAAACCACTATTCACGGCTTTCAGCAACCTTTTGGCTCAAAAGGCCTCCAAAGAGTCCAGTGTAAGAAACCAACCTGCTTCTGATTCTTAGCACCACTATTTTTTAAGATGCAGGTGCTGGGGAAACTGAAACACAACAACCTTGACAAAATACACACAAAAGAACAGGAAACTGCAGAAGGAACAGAGGAAAAGTATGCAAAGGAAAAACGAACTCGCTGTGTCTTCAGGAAGTCTTAAATACTCTGATAGTAGTAATAGGCAAATTCTTATTTAAACCTACCCAAAGTAGCAGATCTACATTCAGCATCTGTTCGAGCAATGACAAGAATGGAGCACTGGAGATGAGACTATCTAGGGGACAGAAATGAGAACACAATGTTTGTTTTGGCATGGAAATTTGGGATGTTGCGTAGCTAAAGAAAGTTGGTGTGCTGATGTGACATTTTATTGGCTGTGCTACTTTTGTGGTGGTTGGCCTTGGCTGCAACTTTTACATATGTATGAAAGTAACCCCCGCCTCCAACTCTCAAAGTAATTAAGTGACCCAAAAAAGATTTCTGCATCTCTGTGTTCCCTTATTACAGCAAGATCTGCTGCTGTTTCTATTAGTACAAACCCTGTGTGCTGGTAAGAGCACGTGGCCAAGCTTCCAATCAACCGAAAAATTACAGGAGGAAACAAGATATTCTTAGGCGGATTATAAAATTAAAAAGCTCCTGTGGGAGATCTTTTTAAAGTATTTTTTTTCTTGCAAAAGAAAAAAATTACCCTTTCTTCTGTGTAGCAGGAAGATACAGCTGTAGTTAAAAGCAGGAATTTTAAGTGTATCACAGGGTTTAGACAGGATTTTTCTGGCACGTAAAGAATTTTCTCTTCTTTTTTTCTGACAGTAACTTTCTTTGCCAATTTTTTTCTTTTAGAGTTTATAATTCCCTGAGTTACCATGCTTTCAAGTGCTGTGCTGGGTATACTTAATTATTCCTGTGTCTATTTGGACTCAAGTATTGATAAAGATTTGACTGTTTTGAAGTACCCTTCATTTCTTGTACTGCTACGTCTTTGCAGACCTTTGTTGAAGTACATTTTCCACATAGAAGCAGAGAGCCTGAAAATGTGATTTCTGAGATTATTCCATGTTTTAAGAATAATGTAAACACAATCATCATGCCTGCCTTCAGTATTCACCCAGGATTTAGAATGTTTGCCAGTTGGAAAACAGGAAAAGACAGGAGAGGAAATGGATTGAACAGAACCATGAAGAAAGCTTTGCCAGCATTACCCAGAAAGCATCCTCAGATCTCAAGGAGCCTCAGAAAAAAATGAAAATCTAAGCAAAAATATAATAAAAAATGGTGCTATAGAACCATGTGGATTTGGGGGATAAAACCCAACTAGTCAATTTGGATTCAGACCAGAATTCTCAGAAAAAGTGTTGTCATTGAGTTGAGGACCAAAGACCATAGTCAGTGATGCCAGCAGACAAGCAGGGGATGAGAAGAAGGCAGCTGTCATTCACCACACTGGTGTGGATCTGAACTTACAACACAAAGACTAAGAGACTGAAGAGATATTAAATGACTTTTTATGGGGTAGGTAGATTTCTACCAATGACATTCAAACTCATCGATCAAAATTTAAGAAGCAGTGCTTCTCTTTTGTTAACAGCAGGCCTAAGCCACCTACAGACAAAACATTGGAGTGAAACAACAAATGAAATATTTCAGGAGCTACGTTTCTGAACTACATATCATTCATAACCAACCTAGCAACATTATTGTTTCAAGGCAGGCAAAAGGATGTCTTTATAAAATATGTGGCCAGATACCCAAAAGCTCCTCCAGTTTTACTTCATGCATATGGCCCTTCAGCACTATAATTTATATTTCTACTGCTTACTTGCCCAGATGGGTTTTTACAATATCATTCTCATAGCTCTCCAGGTGTTGCAAATAAATAAAACACTTTATTTCAGGGAGATGAGAACAGGATAGGTACAAGTGAAAGTTGCCAATTCACATATTTTAGTCACAGCCATTACAGAAATGCATTGCAATATTATTATTAAGCATGCCAAATGATTCTCTGTATTATTCGAAAGTCATGGAAGACGAGTAAACCGCAAAAACTACTTTCAGTAAACTACTGAAACCAACAGTTGAGTGCAGTTAATGATTCTGTCACTGTGTCAAATTCAATAAAGAAACTTACAGAGTATTAGCATTAGAATAATAATTTTCCCAGCATGCCCTACGAGATATACTGTGCCACTAATATTAACAACAACCAAAAAAAAGTGCAAAAGATTCAATGAGTTTCTACGTGACTAAATGGCCATCTCTTTGCAGAGATTCAGGAAGCAGAAGAGAGTCTAAAATTCTTTCATGAATTATTTGTTGCAAACTATTTATGACGCCTAGTCTACAGTATATTAATTAGTCACACAACTACTTCAGAATGGTAAAGGATGGAGCATGTGAGAAATGCTCCTGAATCCTCAGCAGTCTCACACAAAGTGGACTCTGCCCACAATCACGAATTCTCCTGGATTACTGGGAGAATATTAAACACTCCCATCTTATTACGAGACAAAACTCACTTTTAATGTAGATGCTGTTCTAATTGCTTGAATGTACTTCTTCAGACATGAGACTGGTTTTGTCCACTAAGGTCTAGATCCACAGAAATTATTTCAGAGGTGCCCAAATCTCTTTGTACACAAGCCCCAAGTGATTAAATGACTTGGTGCTCTTCAAGTTCTTTAGTCCATATTGTAGTTAACAAAATAAATCCAGTAGTATTATTCAAATCCAGATACCCATACAAACAATTTACTACCATTTTTAACTGAAAAGGCATAGCGGTATATTACCAGGGAGAAATGCAGACCTGAGAATCATCAAAAAAATTCAAACGTTTCACATAAAGCCTACCATGCATACAGCTAATAAAACCATCTGTGGCACTTCAGAGCTGTAGACCTCAAAGGACTGTAATCTTATCCTGCAAATCTGTTTAGTAGTCGATAAAAGTGTGGATTTGGACAGAAACCTAACTTTTGAAACCTTTAGCTGAAATTAATAAATTACATATAACTGTAAACTTGATCAAAAAGTCAAGTGTTCAAAAGAAACTCAAAGTGTTCATAAGTATAGGAAGAAAGCAAAAAGATTAGATTCAGCCTTAAAATATATGATTTAACAGAATTTGCAAAAATTAATCTACATGTACATGCATTTCCATTAGAGACCACAAACAATGCTAACTGCTTTCAAATTCTCTCCCCCCTTGCTTTTGGAAAGAAGAGTCAAAAACTTAAATCTAAAATGAAATTAG
>Ga0181612_128387_pt1 | contig 16261 bp, 7 predicted proteins | sample HoacroProtozoa21_FD_119630 | JGI IMG/M metagenome (GOLD analysis project Ga0181612, IMG submission 119630) | Hoatzin crop microbial communities from Cojedes, Venezuel. Combined Assembly of Gp0051906, Gp0051904, Gp0051908
AGCCATAGCCAAACTGAAGAAGACCTCATTTGTGTTGTCAGGGGGTGGTCCCAGCCACACCAAGGCCCTTGGTCATCCCCACCACAGGCTGTGTTACACTGTCCTATGCCTGTGCTTGTTTCCTTGCAGACTTTAGCTACTGCCCCATTTCCCCACCTCACTCTGACCCTCAGATCTCCCAAGCTTTACTGATGTCCCTCTGTCCTCATTCACTGTTGCTTCAAACAAAAAGCTGTGTTTACCTGGGGGTATGCCAATGTCTCTTGGTTTCCCAGCAACTGCTTTTTTCCAACACCCTGTTAATGCTTCTCTAGCACGCAAGATGTCACAGCCACAGACTTGCTTGGATCTGCTATTGCTCTCCACATCCCGGCACTGGAATGCACGTCCTCCTTCTGCTGCCTCGAATTCGAAACTCAACCTATTCCACAATAATTCAGGTCTTCTTCCTGCCTTTAGCACAATCACAGAATAGTAGGGGTTGGAAGGGACCTCTGTGGGACATCTAGTCCGATCCCCCTGCCAAAGCAAGGACACCCAGAGATGGCTGCACAGGACCACGTCCGGGAGGGTCTTGAATATCTCCAGAGAAGGAGACTCCACAACCTCCCTGGGCAGCCTGTGCCAGGGCTCCGTCACCCTCAGAGGATAGAAGTTCTTCCTCATGTTCAGACGGAAAATACCTATCTTCCAAATAAAAATTGGGACTCCTGATAGAGTTCTTATATGAGGAATATTGAGTTTCTTCAGGGACCAGTGTCCTTTGGCCTTTGGCTCAGCCTAGCGTTAGGTTAAAGTTGAGAGAAAAATAAAGTCCAGACCTACAGCATGAGTGTGTCTGAAGAGAGCTAGGCAAAAGAAAGGGAGGGCAGCGAAAATTTCACTCCAGAGGTTGTTTTGACTCAGTGGAAGGGCTGCCTTGACTGAGGGACTGCCTAAGGTTAGGGCTGGGACTTAACTGAAAATCCAGGGCTTCAGTTGGATCAAGACTGGATAAGGACTGCCAAAGTCTTGAGTAAAAGTTGTTACAGGCAAAAGGAAAAACAGCACCACATGGAACTAGGAATCCATTGTTAGTCTGATTAATCTTTCAACAGTTTAATAGTCTAAATTTTCTTGTTAACACAGGAAAAAACTCATTAATAATGAAGATAATCCTTGCACAAAAATTATGAATATCTGCCTCTTTTCTCTGTCATCCATCCAGTGGTGCTCTGGTTACAAAGGCTCACAATGTCAATTTTCCTCAAGAAGCCTTGAGGACAGGGAGGTAGTAACCGTTTTCCACTTATTCTTTTGCATTTCAGCAACCGTAAATCATGTTCAAAATGAAAGCTACTGCCTTTCATTTTTCTTAGGCAACAGAAGAACCCACAGGCAAGCTTTAATATGATAGATCAGACTGTCTCCCACTACACTAATCTAACTTGCCAAAATGTGGAGACATATTTAGACATTTTCTTGGGACCCTCTTATCTTCCCCATTAAGATCATCTCTATAATACCTACTGTAACGATCACTCGGTACACATTTGCACCACAAATACACGACTAGCATTAGAACCTCTTGCAGGGGAAAGAGAGAGATTCAACTTCACATTTGAAAAGAAGGTGATTTCCAAGAGTAGCCTATGCAAAATTATCCCTCAGGAGAGCATTAAGTGGAAGGTCAGCTCTGCGAGTTTTCCTTGTATTCACATATTTCCCTAATTGCCCATGGTCACTGTAAGAGCTGGTATGTAACAAATCATGTGGGAAGATAGTTTTGAGAAACATCATAGCACTGTGGCAAGTTCAGCCCTTGGTCTTACGCAGAGTAGACTTTAGTAAAGAACATACAGAATGAAAAATTGTTTGACTAATTCCAAGCTTCACTATCTGAACTCACTTTGAGTACTCTTTTTCTGGGGGACTTTATGAAGAATTTATAAAATAGAGAAAGTTTTGAAGTGCATTCTGAAAACAACGTAGCAGCTTGTCTTGTGTGTGTGGCAAGGTTTTGGGAGTGACAGTGTTGCAGGGATGTCTTCTGTGAGAAGATACCAGAAGCTGCCCCCGTGTAGGACACAGCCAGTTCTAGTCAGCTCCAGGATGGACCCACTGGTGGCCAAAGCTGAGCCAATCAGTGGCAGTGGAAGCGCCTCTGTGATAACATATTTAACAAGGGGTAAAAAATGCTGCACAGCAGCAGCTCAGAGAGGAGTGCGAATATGTGACAGAAACAACTCCGCAGACACCAAGGTCAATGATGAAGAAGGCGGAGAAGGTGCTCCAGGTGCTGGAGCCCAGATTCACCTGCAGCCCATGGTGAAGACCACAGTGAAGCAGATTGTCCCGCTGCACCCCATGGAGGTCCACAGTGGAGCAGGTGGATATGCCCTGAAGGAATCTGTGACCTGGTAGAGAACCTGCACCGGAGCAGATGTCTGGCAGGAATTGCAGCCCAATCAAGAGGAGCCCATGCTGGAGCAAGTCTTCTGGCAGAACTTGTGGCCCCACATGGAACCCATGTTGGAGCAGTCCATTCCTGAAGCACTGCATCCCACGGAAAGGACCCACACTGGAGCAGTTCATGAAGAACTGCGGCCAGAACTGCATGGGAAGGACCCACATTGGAGAAGTTAATGAAGGACTGTCTCTTGTGGGTGAGACCCTACGCTGGAGCAGGGGAAGGGCATTTGGAGGAAGGAGCTGCAGAGAAACAGCACTATGAAATGATCACAAGCCCCACTCCCCGTCCCTCTGTGCCGCTCGGGGCAGGGAGGTAGAGAGTTCAGGAGTAAAGTTGAGCCTGGGAAGAAGGGAGGGGTGGGAGGAAAGTGTTTGTAGATTTGTTCTTATTTCCCATTATCCTATTCTGATTTTGATTGGCCACAGATGTGTTTGTAGATTTGTTCTTATTTCCCATTATCCTATTCTGATTTTGATTGGCCACAGATTAAATTAAGTCTTGCATCTCCTCAGCCTTGAGAATAGTACCAATTTTCATTATGAGAGATGTGTTAAAACATTTAAATTCCTCATGCATATCCTTCTGTGTGCAAATCCAGTCTTTCCTAGATACTTCTGGAAAATAAAGTTTAGCATTTGAGAGCTAAAAACTTGCTGATTCTTAGACTATTCTGTCAAGTCAAGGAGAGTGCATACAGACTTATATCCCATCATACACTCCAGTACCAAAACATACACCCCAGTACCAAACAACAAATCTTTAACTCTCAGTAGGAGACCAAAAGCAGTAACTAGAGGATGTCTAAGGATAACAGGAGACTTCAAAAGCAATATTACTCTTTTGTCTGCCTGCAACTACAAGGACTTTGAAGACATAGCAGTGAAACTGCGAATTTCTTACTTCATATATACAAGTGGAGAACACTATTTCTGTTCTGCTATGGAAATGCTTATTTACTCAGTAACACTTTTGAATGAGAAAAGCTGACTTCAGCTAGAGCAGGACTTATCTACCTACCTTTTTTATTTTTCCAGAAAGATAAACATAAAAGAGCTGGGTACAATAAAAGATCATAGGATTAAAATTTAGTCACTGTTTGTTCCACTATACAGTTGGAAAACATAAAGTACACAATCATCTTTACACGTAGTTCATTGGAGGGAACACAGGCAGGAAATAGTTAAGAAATAACAAGTTTCCCAGGGCTAGCTAATAGTGCGCTTTAAAAACAGAAAGAACACTCACAAAATCTTGAGAATAAATAAAAACACGCAACAAGCAAGTAAAAGATTTAAATACTGAATATAAAAAGAAAAAGAAACATGTTCCCATCGTCCAATGCGTTTTTCTTGGCAGAAGTAATCTGTTATAACGATTCTGTTTTCAATAGCACACAAAATAGCATAAAATGGAAAAAATATGCTGTGTTTTCTCCTTTCTCTCTTTCCCCCTATCCTTTGTTATTTTCTATGCCTAAAATCAACTGATATTGTTATTTCAATGTGATTTTGAGGTTTTGCTTTGTTTTCAGTTTTTGGCCTACAGGTCAGTTCTCATCCCTTTTTTCTTCACACTTTAATCAGTGAAATCTCATACAGTTGCACTTCTGCACTTCTATTTTAACAGAAAAATTCTTCTTTTTGGAATGTGAGGCAGTAACTTGCATCCATTATTTCTGCAACACTGAATCTTGTCTTTGGGTACAAATTTGGCTAGTAATGTGGGAACTACTTTTTGCTCATTTACTTCCTAAAATGTAAAACCAAATAATTCATGTGGATACACATTGAACTGAAATATGGGGAGATTTGTAAGAGTCAAAGATCCAGGTCAAGATGTGAAGCTCTCAATTTACCTGAATGCTACTCTTTAGTTCACACGACCCAGGCAGGTGTGTAGTACTTAAAGTCATGGAGTAAAGATACACATACGGTGGATTTGAGGAGGATTTGTCCTTCTGTGTTCCAGGGCATATAACGGAGAAACTGTCACTGTGCTGCTGCCCAGGAAACATAGTTGCAGTAGCCACCTCAAGCATGTAATTTTTCTAGATGTAATCAGCTGCCTTCAATCACTGCAACACCTCTTCCTTTCCAAGGCAGCACACAGCAGATCCTACAAGAATGAAAACTTTAACAGAGTGTAATATTTTAATAGATCTGGGTATACTGTGGTAAACCGTACTATCAAGAAACCTCTTTACATGTGAAAAATACCACTGACATTCTGAGGATGACTCTAATAAATACAAAGTTCACTGTCTCTTTGATTACAAAGAATAAAAAACCACAGTCACTTTGGCTGTGGACTCCTCTTTTATTCTGACGCTTAACTATAATATTAGACCCAATGTCTTGTGCCCTCACAGGTAAAGACACAAGTGGGTGCATAGATTTGTTTCTTCCAGACAGGAGATGGCAATTATATAGACAATTCCCAATAGGAGCTCAAAAAGAAAAAGAAACACTAATGCATGTTGGGCTGGAGGAAGGAGTGAAAAGACATAGTAAAAGTAGAAGTGAAGGTACCAAAGTGTCATTGTAACATCACCACTAGCCGCACCTGTGGCTACCAGAATCTGTAACGCAGACACAGACTAGAGGGAATTCTTTGCTCTCCCCACCTTGGGATGAACTCCAAGTGGGAACACCATCATGTTTTCCTTGAAAACTTACGCCGTAGGGCTTCCTGTTTACTTGGTTACTCTGACAAGATAAAACTGGACTGAAAGTTAAGTAGATATGAGCTAACAGGGTCAGCAGTGGACAGAACATCAGTATATAACGGAAAAGTCAGAAAGCAGAAGAAGGTGAATGCATGCAGAAGGAGCAGTAGATGATATATATGTAAGATTTAGTGGAAAATGAAGGCACACTTTCTTGCACAAAGCCCTGCAGAAGAAAAAAGACAACACACTAATAACGTTTTTTTTTTAACTTTGGAGAAAAGAATGTATCTCTATTAATGTAATGAAGAAAATTAAAAAATAGTGACGTTCCGAGGAAAGTGGTTAAGTGAAGTGGTTGTTAATTTTCTTTGTGCCCAATACGTCCCCCACCCTTTGCTGGTTTTCATGCAAATTCTGTCCCAGCCCAAAAGCCTCCACAAGTGCTAACCAAAAAGGGTTGCTGAGCTGCCCAACTGAGCCAGGTATCGATCAGCCACTGCTGCATCCTTCCAACTCTCCCTACCAGCAACGCATAGAGCACTTGACAGGCTGCTCAAAAATATTTGCCTTGGAGAAGAAGACCACAACTAACAGCAGAAGCAGACCATAAGCACTGCTGGATACAAAAGCTAAGATAACTTGACTCTTCAGAAGTCTCTCTAGATCACAAATGGTAATCAGCTGGACCACATGCTTGTGAGTTCAAGATAATTTTATTGTCATAAATATTTCAGTTATGAAAATGTTTGGAGTTATTACACGTCTTTGTTTGGATGCTGTTGTCCGTGTAAATACTGCATTACTTCTTCTGTGGATGAGTTGTCTTCATGTTTTGTGATGGCTACTACACCTCAGGACCAGCAGAAGTTTATGGAAGAAACAAGTGAATGCTCATGGCTGAAGGGAACATTTCTCCTGTACAGCGGTGCAAGCGAGAGGAAGAAACTCATGCAACAGGGAGTCAGTAGCCATGTTTGTAAATTGGGACACTCATGAGGAAAGGGGATTTGCTTGTCAGGCCTCAAAAATGATGGAAAATAGATTTTTTTTCCTAAGAATATGGAGAACACTGGGAGGATTTTTCTCAGCTGAACAGACTTGGATTACAGAGCAGGCCTGTGAAGGAGTATGCTCCCTAGTGACCCTGGAGATTGGGGTTTAGATTTTCTGTCAGACCTGTTAATTTGATCTGTTTCACCTGAGTACTCTGAGATTTATTTTTTTTTTAAAGAGTTGTGTTTCTCAGCTTGGTATTTTGTATTCTTTTGAAAGAGCACTTCCAGGACAGGTGCATTTTGCTGTCTCTGAGGCCTTCCTCACCTCGTGGAGACTGGGGGACTTTGGCCTCCATGCTCCACCCTGCTGAGGGCCCACTTACAAAGGGCTTCATCAGCTCAGATATTTCCAGGAGTGTATGCTGGGCGTGAAACAGTCTTTTCCTCAATTAACTGTATTTAACATATTGCTTAGGTGGTTTTCTTCCCTTTAGGGGCACATTTTTCTCAGCAGAATTGGGTACACGTTAAATCTGTTATTTGGGACTAGAAAGGAATCAGCTCTGTGTAATGCATGCTTGCCATGGACTTACAGATGCTCCTTTTGACTGAAAATATGTTTCCTTACTCTGAGGATAGATTTTTTATTGACAGAAATCAGACAATTGCTGCATGGAGTCATTCTCCCACACACTGTCCACAAATAATCATCATGGCAGCCCCATTCAGAACAGTAATCGCTGGCTTTCAACGCCCCAGGGAGCTGCAAAAATATTTTCTCTGTCTTGAAAAGTAGAAATGTGTTCACTGCTTTCATGCAGATAAGATTGTTCCATACAAATTCTCAACAACCCACTTGCACAACTGTTGCATGGGGAAGCAGCAGTACTTACTTTAGCGGCGTGGATATGTACCCAAGGATTTGCAGCAAATCAAGACAAGCTATCTGAGACTTTTACTCCGGGCCACAGGCTGGCCGGAGAGAGAGCTGGTGGCCCAAGCTAAGCTGGTCTCGTGTCAGGAATTCAGACATGGGACCTGTGTTATTTTTCCAATCCCTGATATCAAGCATCTGCCACAGAGAAGATGTGCTGCCAGATCCGGTTCTTGTCTCCAGTAGGTTGGGTCGATCAGATGTATCAGCCTCTTTTGCTGCCTCACCTCATTCACTAACATTCTTGTACAGCTGTTAATCTATTTCTCTTCATGAATAGAGGCAATAAAACCTTTGTACAAACCTCTACTTAGTCAACGTGAGGCTAAAAATTTAAGAAAGGTAAGAGCTTCAAGTTCAGATTCTGTAGACATCTGAGCAGTAGAATGTCTATTTCAGGTGATTTTCTGGATTTAAATGACCAGAAGCTCTGTGTTTGTGAGCTATTAGCAGAGAGGAAAGGATGGAGGAGCTGCTGATAAGTATCATCTAGGAACTGGCTGATTTTCTCAACTCGGGTCCCAAGGAATTTCATTTAAAAGCATGAATGATATTAGAAGTTCAAACTGAGGCTGAAAACCAGTAAATGCTAATTAATAAATGCCAGGAGATCTGATGCAGCATTTGGAATGCCAGCAGCTATAGACCATCTGAGCTTGGCAATTATTGAACCACGTTAGGTTTTAATATAAATTAAAATAGGTAGCCTTCAAGAGAGAGGAGGTAGCAATTACTTGTGATCCCCTACTCCTCCTATACATAATGTCATATAGATACACTATTTCTATCACAGGTATAGAGCCGAATTACAGGGTGCATTAATGACAGAGGCTGACCATCTGTGCTAATCTGCACTTTTTGTTCCACACAGAAATTTGTGTAACTTTCCACAATCAACCTGAGTACTAAACTGTTTGCAAGGAACACTATTCTGAAAGGTCACCTGCCTAAAGCTAATTATACCTAACAAATCAGAAGGCAAACACTTACCTCTCTCTTACTTAAACTTGCATTCTGCAAGATACAAGCTTATCCTCTGAGACAAATATTTTTTTCTTCCAAATTTGAATTAATTTGCAAGCATATATTCTCAGAAAAAGAAGCCATTACTGATGGGGAAAAAAATTAGAGCAATTTAGCTCATTATGTTTGAGAGGTAGCTCATATATTTTGTTATCATAAAATCCTTGAATCTTTCTGTAGAAGACACAGAAGGACACTTCATCACAACTGAATATTGTTAGTAGCATCCACTTAAAAAAAAAAGTCATTCATTATATTCTTCTTTTCATTCAGAAAAATAATGTTAAATTATATATGTAAAACATAAATAAAAAATAATTTATATAAACCAGCATTTCTGTGAGGATGGTGATTGAAGTGTTATCACATTATGAATTTAAAATTAAGACTACAGATAAAAGTGACTCAACCCATGAGGCAAGTGGAGGCTGAGATGAAAGTGCCATAAGCAAAATTCAAGAAGGAAAATATATCTGATCAAGTCCTTCTGGAGCCTGTGCTAACGACTTTCATTCCTTATCCCAGGTATTTGTATAACTCAGAAGCAGCTGTGGAGAAACTGAGTTGCAGTGGTTTAAATGAGATAGAATCTGCCCCCAGAAAACTTAATATGGACAAGAGAATTACAATGTGACTCGCCTGCAGTGATACAGGTTGGCTAATGTTTTCTCTCCTTACTTACTTACTCAGCTTTAATTGTTAACTTACACTTCAAGTCACAAGGAGTGCTTTTGTTTGCGCCCTTCTTCAGCACAATACTTAAACTTTGCCTTAGAAATTCCTTTGAGATATTTGAGAACAAAACTGTGGAAAGTCTAAATAGGAATAAAAATAGATTGGGTTGTATAGTGTGCCAATATTCAGACTAGAGCTCCGCAACATTCCTTAGTCTTCCAAATACACTATTTCTGTTTAGTAAGACGAGATACATAAGAGTAGAATAAGTTCTGCTTTTACAGATACTATTTCTATTTTCCTTAACATGTGAACACATATCAACTATCATCTGAAGACGTTAATGTCTGTGCCACTGTTTATGAATCTGATGTTTAGAAAAATCTGGTAAAATGGGAATTCTTTGCTATCATCAAGTCCTTGAAAGCTCAGAGATAAAATCTGTAGCTAAACTACAGGCTAGATTGTAAGGTACCCAGATAAAAGCTTAACTTTTGTAACAAAGCTGCGCTTCTATGTGTATCACCATCCTATAGATTCCACAAAAATGCTGGTCTTTGTAAATGCAGTTTTGGAGTCAGTGTGGAGTAGACAGTAGTGTCTAGTGGAACCGGAGATGTAAAAAGTAAGGAGTCTTCTCACACTGCATTCAAATATAGTCGAAAAGTGCTGAGAGACATAGACAGTCCTTGGAACAGAGATGGGAACCCAGAGCTTTCCTCCGCCACATCAACTTCCCACCACTAGTCTAGACAGGATTTCATGCTCATTCTCTTTCTAATTCATTGCCGTAACAAGAGAAAGGTTTTCTCCCAGCCACTACACAGAAAAAGGCAGATTGCCTGCTGCAGGAAATCAAATCCAAGGCTCCTGTAGCACGGGTGAGTGGCCAACTTCAGAGCAGCTGGATAAAAGCCACGAGGAGCACTGCCCACAGTAGGTTCATCCTACAGAAAGCAACAACTGCAGACTCCTACGCAAAGTGCATATCTTAGACTAATCCTCTCTGATGTATGAGAGGCAGGGAAGCACGTTGTGTCTGGAATATGACTGGGCTTAGCCACAATCTGGATGCCAGTCTGCTTGGCCCTCTGTATTTTTACAACAAACATCTGTTAATGGTCATCTGCTTTGTTGCAGAAAAATGATGGGGACGATTTCAAGTGGGTATAAAGCCCCTCTTAGGTCCAGAAGAGAACATCTGGCTGCTCTGGAGATAGAGTGCAATCCCAGCTGCTTTTCTAAGATTTTTAGTTTAGTGAAATTACATTAAATTGTGTACTTTGTGGTGCTAGATTTTGCTATGTCGTGTAGGGGACCTCAATAATGGTCATCACCATCTCCGCGTGGTGGAAATTACCACTAATCTTAAAAACAGTCAATTTTGTTGGGACAACTTTGGGAATCTTCATTGTTTAGAATTATTACCATCCTATCCTGATGCCATTAGATGGCACTGTATTTTGTTCCTGCAGGAATCAGATACACTGAAGGACACCACATGAGAACAGGGAGTTTGAGCAGAGAGCTTCTGCAGCCAGGAGTGCTAGTCTGTCCACTAACTCCAGATCCACCTTTTATAAATTATTGAAGTTGCACAACACACACTTTAGCCTGTTTTTCTGTATGGCAGTACTTCTTTGAAAAATGTCATTGTAGACTCATATTTTTTTTAAGAAAAGATGGATTGGTTTTAGTCTCACACCTTCTCATTTTTCATGAGTTATGGGATAAACAGTAAGTCTGCCGATAACACTTTAGGTAACACTGGTAACACAATATCATTTGTCTGGCAACCCATTTCATTCAAATGGAACTTGACCCAAGGGATACCGATGCAGTCTTCCGCTGCCTCTGAGTCAAAGCCCTGCACAAAATACCACACAAGCTTTATTTTCATTCAAGTTTGCCTTCTGTTATACTGGAGAATATCTGCATTGAACATTTTGGCCATAGATAATTCAGTTTATCTCCTGTGTGCTTTACATGTTTCTCATAATTACATTCTAATCAGCCCTAATTTTGTACTTCTTACTTCGATGTACCTCAACACTATTGCATATTCTGAATACTTTTCTAGGATAAAAGGGATTGACAATGTAAAAGAAAAAATGCTTAAATGACCACTGAGAAGGACAGCTGGAGCTAGCGTCAAATGGATGATACTGCAGCCATCCAGTATACACTGACACAGAACTGCTCTGCACTTATCCTATACATTAAATAAGTTGAAGAAAAAAAATAAGATTAAATAAAGGTTGCAGCCAAAGGTGAAAAAGATAAAAAGACTTCTTCCAAGATGGAAAGAGAGAAAAGAGCAATACCTGTGGAGTTCAGCATCTCAAATACCGCAGGCTACTGCGTTTCACCAAAACACCTAGCTCTGCAGCTCACTGCTTTAGAAGTGAGAATGGGAAGGTGGTTGCCAAGTTTAAACTCTGGGCAGCAGGGTAGGGTACCAGGCTGGCCAAGCACCACCAGCTGGAATCTGGGAAATTAACACAAGGATTCAGACAGATGTGACTTTGAAGGTTAGGCTAGATAGCCGCGTAAGCTCACAAGCAGAAAGCAACAACAAATAAAAAACTAGGAAGTAATTAGTATGACGGGTCAGATGTACCAGGCTATCTAGAAATGATTCTGTTCTGCAGATCTCCAGGGAACGTGGGAAAAATAAAAAAAAACGCTCTTGTATAAGAAAAAAATATTGTAAGCACTCCCTCTTTTCAGAGAAAACTTTCTTTTTCTCAATTATTTATTCATTGATAGAAATTAGAAAAGGGTGCCAGGTAGGTAAAATACTGCTTTGTCTCCCCTTTTTTCACCCAAAACACTCGTGATCCCAAACAGTTCAAAAAGAGAAGAGGAAAGCCAGTTTAAACACTGCATCAGATGATTTATTATCAGAAGCCCACCGACATGTATCGATGCTGTGTTCACACTGAATGCCACAACTGGGAGCCTATTATCCCCAGGAGTGAACAAGGATTTATCTGCCTCTCGCTTAATTTATTTATCTTGTGCATTCAGGCTTTGCCGATGCAGATATGTTGCTCTGTGCAGAGAGTCAGATTTTCTTTCAAAACACACTAATGACCACTAAACTTATTACAATTACCTACTCAGTAAAATTGCTCTCAATAAACAAAGGCTTGTGTAACAAATACGTATCCCTGACACTACATTAGCAGCTGGAGAGAAAGGAGTATGCGAAAGCTGTGGACTTGCTTTGCATTCCGAAAGGTGATTTCTCTCATCTAGAACAAATAGAGAAAGAGGAGGGGAAGTTTACTCTGCCACTGTCAGGATAGAAAATGAGCTAATCTGGTATTCTGTCTCAATCTGACACATGTCTCAGGCACTTAAATTGCTCTCAGAAGCTTAGAAATTATCAGTGAAAAATAACCAAAAAAACCCTCTCTTTTCTCAGAGCTCCACTGGTTTGTCGTTGCTTTATTATGTGATGAAACAGGCAATGACTCAAGATGTTACAAATATTTGTCTGAGCCTTTAAAACCAATGCAAATCAAGCCAAACAAATAATCCTGAATAGTCTCTACAGTCATATAGACTCAACCTGTCTCCAGCTGTCAGGACTGCTGGGTGCATTCAGTATTCACACAGAGGCGATCTACACAGTCTGAATTCTCATGCCTTTTAGACACAGCATGTAACTATGAAATTGGACAAACATTTCTTGCTAAAATAGATTCCGAGTGGCATCTTGCAGAGCACCTGTGAGCTTCAAAGAGTCAAAAAGACAAAGTTGTTTTCCTACAGCTCTAATGGGTTCTGTTTAGTCTCTGTCCTCCTGCATCTGCACTTTAACATAGACCACACTGAGTGGAAAGGAGACACTGGGTTTTTTGAATGCTGTTGCCGTTATCTGTAAGAACCATGGAGAATTTGACACCAAGTTCCTGCTGCGTAGCTGTAGTCTGCTTTTGGTTCTAGCTTCCACCCTGTTAATTACTCTGCCAGCAACATGTCACCTGAGCACAGTTTTTGCTACCAAGTAATTACCACCTTGTAATTAAATAACTCTTCAAAATGGTTTAGCCTCTTCGGCTTTGCACCATTTGCAATTGAATCCACAGCGCTGAACCAAGTCATTTGCTATAGGCCTTAGAGTCAGTGTGACAAAGAGCTTGTAAGTCTGAAGTTGGAAATCAAGCTAAGAATACATCTTCACAGGCTTATCTTTCTGCTGGCTTCCAGCCTTCCTGGCTCCTGACCAGTGCTGCTACCAGTAACTTTGTCTGGAAACTCAGTTTTGCCAGATGACGACTGCATCAGTAAAATGCTTGCAACCAGCTAAACTTGCTGAGGATTAAGCTATCCATCAAAGGCGTCGTTAGGCTGCCAAGACCATTCTTCCCCTTCATCAATAAACCTTAAAAAAGTACATTATTCTGTCACCAATCAACAGTACAATCTGATGGTGTCTGTGAAGCCTGGGCTCTGTCTTGAAGAAAAGTTACCCAGCTGGCACAGAAGGAGAAGCCAATATTCAAACGAAGAAGAAACCAATAGTTAGACTCGGTTTCAGCCATGGCTAAATAAAAGTCTTCTCAATCACAGGAGATGCCACAGGCTAACTGCATCTTCTGTGTCTAACCAAGGGAAAAGAGCAGTCAACACATCTTAAATACCAAAGCCACTTACATCTTGAGGCCATTAATAATTAATTAATAGGTAAAAAAAAAAACCCACACTTTTTGTACATTAAGTGTCACAGAGACTGATTTTCTTCTGCACACTGAGTGTTCCAATTTCAGAAGAGAATTAGAGTTGTAGATGTGGATTCAAGCATGGGGACCCACAACACAGATTAGGAAGCTCAAACCAAGTGTGAGAGAAGAGTCTTAAGAAACACCTCTCCACTCACCATTTACCAATGAAAGGTTAGCCTTCTTTTAGGCCACGTAACTCATTTTTACAGATCCCCATCTCAGACTGGGCTTTGCCCAGTCATTCCACTCGTGGCTATGTACTCATGGCTAAGCAGCAGAATATCTGCAAGCAAGATGATGCAGCACCAAATACTGCAGTATTTGAGTTGTGTCTAACTTGTTCAGGGCTGATAGGAAGAGTCATAGCTTTCATCTGCTCCACAAAGGTGCTTTTCCTTGCTGGGGGATTGAAACCATTGAAGGGCTGGGCCTTGCTTCATTTTCAACCAGTACAGAATTACAATAAATCAGACCAAGAATGCAAAACTGCTCCCATTTCACCCTGTTTTCAGGTAGGGCGCATGGAGCTAGCCTCAGGCAGTTTGGTAAATTTGGCCTTGTCCAACAGTCAATAAGTGTCTGAAGCCCGAGGCATGGTAGTGAGACTGGCCCCTGGGAAGTCTTTTGCTTAGAAGCAGAATGGGAGAAAGAAGGGTGAGAAAAAAAGAGGCAGGTTCACCTACACATGGAAACTCTGAAACTTATGACGTCTGAAGGGGCTAACTGTAGTTTTTTTCTGAAATATTATCAAAATAACTCCTCTGACAAGAACAAAAAGACTAATCACTAGCTTTACCACCTGAGAAGCACCTGGGGAATGGGATCTGCTCGCATGTCACTTGGTTGTGTTTTGCTTCTGCAAACAAGAAGCACAAGTCTGGGATGCTACTGTTGAAACTGAAAAGGTGTTCTAAGAAGTACCGCAACCCCGATACGCTAGGGAGATCACTTCACGCTAGATGTCTAACTTACCACAGGGAAAGCTGGGAAAAGAATAATTTAGTATGAATATCATCTTCATCTACCATCCATCTTGGAGGTCCAGGATATAAAAATATTAATTTATTAATTACATTTTTCTTTTAATCAGATCACCCTACTTCATGTACTTTGACAAGAATCCTCATTCGGATGGACAGCAGAAAAATGTAATTTCTTCATCTGCCTGATCTACTGTATTCTAAACAAGGCAGAAAACTTCTTTCACAATGCTTAAACAAATTCTAATATGGATCATATTTAGTAGTCATGGTAAGCAAAATAGATCTGATTCACAGAAGCTTCAATATTTTCAATTATACTGGAGGCTGAAATAATAGGTTTTCAGGCAAAGGACAGTGTTTCCTATAGTTGGATGTTATGAAAATTTTTCTCTGAGTAGTCCTTCCAGCTTCTAGTAGTAAAGACTGAGTATCTCAGGTTATATAAGCAGACCTTCATCTATATTATCCTTTGTTCAGCCTTTCTGAATGCAAAAGATTCTTTATAAGTGTGCATGAGTTTTCCTACACAAAAGCCATTAGGCAATATTCTCGGCAGTTTTTAATCACTCAAACCCTGGTGTTTCACTGCTGATTTACATTAGCTAAGGATATGCTTCATCCTGTTCCTTGCTTTATTTATGCATAAATCTCAGTGCATCCGTGTTATCTATTCCACAGAGCCTATCAAAGTGTCAGAGACTTCCAATGACGCAGAAAAAAAATCTTCAAACAGAGCAGGTAACAGTCTGCTGAACTTCTGCAAATAGTTTGAAACAGTAGAAGAGTGCATTTGGAGAGAGAAGAAAAAGCTGGATGCTAAGAATATCAAATTTAACTTTGATCTGTTTCATATCAAAGAGCACAGAGATTTTAATTAGATGTCAGGCTCAAAAATATTATTGCTCTGCCAGACAGAATGAGAAACATTTAGTGTTATCAGGGAGAAACCTGGGGATTTCCACACAGGCAGAAGAGCATTGATTACAGTAAGTAGTGCACCACGGCTAACTACATTTTTTAAAATCTTGTAATGTACTTAGTGTTCATGCTTTTCATCAGATTGAGAGCACTGCAGAATGAATTTGTATTTACTGACAAAACAAATGATGGCATGAGCATTAGCTATGTAGGTTTTCTTATACTGCAAAATACTCCCAAATTCAGAGTAAACACATATTTATATAACTAGGTTTTACAATCCTTGAATTTGAGTAGGAGGGCCAAAGTTTGTACAGAGATGTGATATATTTTATCAGATTAGCTGAGACAGCTGGGAAAAAAACCTCACACTCTGGGGCCCAAGTCCCTTCATCAGTCACTGTACTGAACCGCCAAGTACCACATACTACTCTTAGTCATAAACTTCAATCTACAGGATAAGACTAGACACCTTGAGATGGCCTTAGAAAGGTAAACAAGTTCCTACAGTCAACATATTTGGCGCAGGATAGTGAGAGGCCCTCTGGGGAAGAATTTAGTCACCCTTCATAACATATCATACCTCAAATAGTGGTTAAACTATCTAAAAATAATCTTGATGTTTGTCAAGAATATCCTGTTGAAAAGCTGCTTCAGAACTTCATACGTATAATTTTTTAGGGTTTGCATGGCAAGGTTTTGTGGGGGGGGGGGGGGTATAGGGGTGGCTTCTGTCAGAAGCTGTGAGAAGCTTCCCCCAGGTCTGATAAAGCCAGTGCCAGCTGTCTCTTAGACGGACCCGCTGCTGCACAAAGCCAAACCAATCAGTGATGGTGATAGCACCTCTGTGATGACATATTTAAGAAAGGGAAGAAAAAAA
>Ga0181612_127391_pt1 | contig 16260 bp, 9 predicted proteins | sample HoacroProtozoa21_FD_119630 | JGI IMG/M metagenome (GOLD analysis project Ga0181612, IMG submission 119630) | Hoatzin crop microbial communities from Cojedes, Venezuel. Combined Assembly of Gp0051906, Gp0051904, Gp0051908
AGAAGAGAGGGCTGGGAAAAAAAAACAACTTTGGGTCGCAAAAAACCCCCCAGTTATTTTTCCAGTTTTCTTTACTTTTTTTTTTTTTTTAGATTTTGGGAAAATCATGAAATATCTATCATACATTTTCCTCTTATTACAGCTAAGCTATCAGTAGGACCCGTTGTTATTTTGACTAAATGGCAAAAAAATCCAGTGATGTTTGAAATGGTAAACGATGAACTCCTCGGAAGAGGTAGCTGAGAATCTTTAGAGAGTTATTACATTTTACACTGATGGGCCCCTTCTGTGGCTTCTGATTCTTTCAGTCACCCTGAAATTGCTATATTAAATAAATGTGATGAGAAGTATTCCTGGTTGGTGTAGTTTATGTTCAGTAATGAGCTTTAAATGCAATTATCTTTGAATTTTCTTAGCATTTTCCTGAGGTTCATTTTCTGGGTTTATTTTTATCTGTAACTGAAAACATCTGCTATAAAAACAGTTTTGGTTGCAGAGAGGCAATAATGTGCTTACCTACTAATATGTTGATAAAACCTAATCTTTAGCTGTGTGGAAATAATTTAGGATATTGCCTGTTTACTCACTGTTCACAGAGCTATGGTATCTAATATATGCACGTAACTTTGCAAGTACAATTTAAACATCTCATGCCATAAAAGACAACCTCCGCACTTGCTCCAAAACGTGAGTTGCTATTTCGTGAGCAATCACAAAAATACAGATTAAACCCTAACTTTTCTGTGAAAGAATAAGTATCATTTGCGCTAATGGCAAACAGCAATCCATCTACAAATGCAACTTCACACGATACTGACATTTCTCCGAAATTCAGCATCAGATGCCTTCTTTTTCGGGTGAAGCAATCTGCCAAATACAAATTGGATCGCAGTTTTGCAGATGAAGTGCAGACTTCTTATGAGTCTTCACCCTAGATGTTTCTCGATCGTTTTCATCTATTAATTAGCTTTTCTTGTGGAGATAGAAAAGTATTTCTGCATTTGAGGTGTGTATACTGTTCTTGTGAAAGACATACATAGCGGAGATAGAAGGAAGCAGCATCAGTTACTCTTGTTAGATTCAGAGGAGCGATTATGAGAATTAAGTGTATTTTGTCCCATCCCTACAAAAATAGTTCAATGGAAATCTTCCCTCTGAGTTCAGCTGGCTTTGAAATGAGCCGTAAGCACTAAAAATAACAAGCTTTTTCAAGAGCAGAGAAGCTGGTGGAGCTTTGCATCCTGTGCCCCCAGCACTGTACCTTTGCAATAATCCTGGCTCTGCATTTGGCATTCCTTGTTCCCACCTCCCATAGCAACACCTACATTTTACTTCTGTGGTCCTTTTCTCCCAGGATCTTTCCTAATCACCCTGCAAGTCTCCTCCGTATCTCTTAATTAGCAGAGAAGAGGTGGGCTGGTTTTGCTGAGGCTGTTTCTGAGCCACATGCGTGCTGCTGACCTCACATTTTTACTTAATGAGGCACTAATTTAGATCGCTCTCCCCTTGTCTAGTCACTGGTGCTTATGAAGCTTGCAGGAACGAAATGAAGTTTGATCTCTCCGCATTTTTGTCAGATGCATTGGAAAATGAAAATGCGTTCCTACATTGATACAGTGACACAGGCGGACAGCATGATACGTATCTTTCTTATGAAAAAAAAAAGCTAGATAAATGAGAAAAGTTTAAAACAGTGTTCTAGTGTTTTACTAAAGCATTACTTATGGTTGCTGCATAGGAAGAACATCTGTAACTTCTGTGTCCTGTTTGTATTAGGCTGCTGCTTGTAAATATTCACCTTTATCTGGTGAATCCCTTTGACAGTGATTCACAAAAAAGCATACAGTCTTTGGTCTCAAATGGTCCGGCTTGCAAGGATGTCTAATATGTCTGCAGTCAGTGTGCATCTGCTGGATTAACTGTCTACCGTTACAGTCAAACACGTCCGCGATGTTGTCTGCCTCAGTTACTCGCTAGATGGTGTGGTCACAGCGTAGAAAACAGAGTTAATCTGATCTTTTGACCATGGAGAGACAGGATGGCCTGAAAAATGGGCGAGATTCACAGCTATGCCTTTACCTGCAGCAAAGGGGAACTCATTGGTGACCTTGGGCTCTCCAGCATTGAGCTGGTTCAGGGTCACAGCAGTGCCGACGGCACTCATGCTGCGAGGAGCCTCCTTGGCCAGGCATTTGTAGGTGCTTTGGCGTTCTTGGGAGTCACACCTGTGCTCCCACCACCCAATCTTGCTCACCTTTCCCCAGAGGCTTTGCCATCCTTCCCTTTTCCAGCAGAAGCACACAAGCTGTAAAGGGAACAGGCACAGGACTGGGAGTCCCCATGTCTGTGAAGGGCCACGTGGCCACCAGTAGCTCATCCTGAGTCAGGTCTCCTGTCACTAAAATTTCCAGACCCGTTACAGGCGTGTCAGCGAGGTTCCATTAGTATAAACTTTGCGCAGGTAAAACCAAGTTGAGGTCCCTTGTCTTTCTTTGTATAAATCCTGATCTGTTAGGTAAGCCTAACGTGTGTGTTACAAGCGTTCTGCAAGGCAAGCTCTTCAGAGGGATGCTCTGAGGTTCTCTGTTTATTTACTGATTTATTTCCCTGGGGACTGGTAGTAAATAAGCATGGATTTTTTTTAATTTTTTTTGTCTCTGGGTGACTGGCTCACGTCAAGTTCAGGTTGTTGGAGTTTAAGTGATGCCTGTCTGCTGGCAGGGTGCATGAGGCAGGGTACGGTTCCTAGTGGGGCGATGTCCCCTGTCGCAGCTGGAGCATTTGTTGGTGATTTCAGCAGAGACAGAAGCTTGAATAAGCACTGAGCCTGAGCAAACTGGCTGTCATAAGAGGTGCTCGTTGCTTACTGCAGGTGAAGCATGCTTATGGATAAACTTGTATGTCTGTTCTTTAGGTAAGCAAAGGCATTAGTAGGCAGGGGATTCTCCTAAAAGTCTTTACATGAAAATCAAATGGACTTAAAAATGCAAGTTATAGTTCTGCTGTGAGCTGGAGAATCAGCTTCTTAGGTCTGAGGCATGGATAGTTGAGCAAACAAGTTTAAAATAAAAAATCAGCGATGTTTTGTGGTCTTAAAACACCATATCTGAAATACTTCTGTACATCTCACTGAAATAAAAAAAGAGTTTGGAATAACAACAAATCTGGCCCAAAAGATATGGAATGAGGCCCACTACACGTTGTTCTTATTTGCATACTACAAGGGAGGACTAATTCATGCAAAAGAGAGAGGAGGAATGAAGAACTTGTTTTCTGTAGTGCAGTATGTTTTTTTCAGATACCCCAGCGATTTGGGGTGGGATTTTTTGAATGCAGTGAGAGTTTGTTATCCTCAAATGAGGTTAGAGTTCATCCTTTGTTCTGGCAATAAATTACATAAACTGTGGAAGTTAGAAGCTGTTTGGCATGTAAGGATTAAAGAATGCCTTCAGGCAGACTTGAAGGACTGTCCCCGGGCAAACCTGTGTGGCTCCTGCATCTCCTCTGCCAGCTGATGCAATTCTTGAAGACTGGAGAGCTAACCTGGGGAAAAAACAGTAGTAACAGCTTTTGCTGGCCCAGTGATCTGAGCTTACTACCTGCAGGGGATGCAGACGTGCCAGCGCCGGGGAAGTGGTGGGGGTGAGGTGGGTCAGGGCAGAGCAGGGCACTGGGATCTCCCCGTGTATTACGGCAAGAGGGTCAGTGGGCTCAGGCATCCCTTGATCCAGCGCCCCAGGGCTGTCCCTCTGCAGCACAGGTCCTCCCTTGGGTCCATCTCCTCCAGGAAGAGCTATTTATAATTGCTTATAGCAGTGATGAAATCACCACAGCTCCCTGTGCCCCTCAGCTGGAGCTGCAGGAGGGGGCAGAGGCTCGGAGGCTCCATCGCAAAGTACCCTTGACACTGAAGCTCCTTGGGGCCGGCACAGCTTTTGACATGTTTCTTGTTGTTTGCATAAAATAGCTTCTCGCAAACGCCAACAGCATCGGGAAAAGAGGACGCCAATGATAACATCACTATATTCACCAGGATCTTGGACGGTCTGCTGGACGGCTACGACAACCGACTGCGCCCGGGGCTGGGAGGTAGGATAATGCACTGGCTGTGGCTGCTGCCCCGCTCTGGGGGACCATCGCCTACGTGATGCCGTCATGGACGGGTACCTGCTCTTGGCACAGGTCTTGGTGAGGGGGTTGTGTTTCATTAGCTAAACAAAGCCCAGAAAGATTTGTCTCCTGGCAAACCGGGTACAATACAAAGGTCACCAAAAGTTGTCTTCTTTCAGTCATTGAGGTCGTCTGAGGCTGGGTTAGGAGAGCACGTGTGATGCATTCTTTCTGTAATTGAATATGGTTTGGGTTTCTTTCCTTTCTGGCACTCCCTAAGGTGAGCGAGGCAGGGTGCTAGCAGGTTGCTTCAAGGTTCCCTCACTGGTCAGCATGTATAAAATTATGCTGGTGACAAAAATCTCTGTTAAAAAAAGATCTGCAAACCATTCATTTTTAGACAGCTACAGCAGAACTGTATTGATATGTCATTTTGATAACCTCTACAGCAGCTATTTTAAAATCATAACGTGAATAGTTGCTTGCCATCCTAACCTTGCTGAGCCCTCCTTCAGCTCTCTATTCCCCAGATTTCTCTCATCTACCCATGTGTAAACCATCTGTTATGTTTCTTCCTGGACCTTTTTTAATCTGGCTACCCCCACCCCTTCCTCTTGTGAGACCAACACATTGCTTTCATCCCTTTCTCTCCTTCTCCTCTCACTTTACACAGAGATGCTTGAAAATAGGGCTCGATGCTCATATCTTATGTAACGAACTTCTGAAATTTCTGCCCTTAAATTAAATTAGTCCTGGATTTTAAAAGATGCCAGAAAGATTTAGAGTCTTGAGGGTAGAATTAATTTCACCGAACTTTGGACATCTATAATATACATTTGTGAGACCGGGCAGATCACCCGTGCCAGCAGAGGGGAACAGGTCCTTCCAAGATACACTTCGTCACATCCTATAGCCTGTATTGCATATGAGCTGGCAATGTGAGCTCGCATCCCAGAAGGCCAGTTGCATCCTGGGCTGCATCAAAAGCAGTGTGGCCAGCAGGGTGAGGGAGGGGATTCTGCTCTTCTGCTCCTGTGAGTACTGTGTTCAGCTCTGGGGCCCTCAGCATAAGAAGGGCATGGACCTGTTGGAGCAGGTCCAGAGGAGGCCACAAAAATGATCAGAGCACTCGAACACCTCTCCTGTGAGGAAGGGCTGAGAGAGTTGGGGCTGTTCAGCCTGGAGAAGGGAAGCTCTGGAGAGACCTTGGAGCAGCCTTCCAATACTTAAAGGGAGCCTACAGAAAAGAAGAGGAGGGACACTTTATCAGGGAGTGTAGTGATAGGACGAGGGGTAACAGTTTAAACTGAAAGAGGGTAGATTTAGACTGGATACTATGAAGAAATTCTTTACTATAAGGGTAGTGAGGCACTGGAACAGGTTGTCCAGAGAAGCTGTGGATGCCCCTTCACTGAAAGTGTTCAAGGCCAGGTTGGATGGAGCTCTGAGCAACCTGGTGTAGTGGAAGGTGTCCCTACCCATGGCAGCGGGGCTGGAGACAGATGACCTTTAAGGTCCCTTCCAACTCAAACCATTCTGTGATTCTGTGGTTCTGTGATCAAAACCTGTGGGTCAGAGGAATTGCACCCTTGAAGGGCCTGTTTCTTTCCACTGATTATAAGAGTAGAGCCTGGACTCCCAAAGGTCGACAACTGCATTTAATCAGGGATGAAATTCCTCCTTGAAAGTCTTCTCAGTTTCAAGCTTTTGGGGATTTTTGAGTGATTCAGAAATGGTTCATAGAGAAATGCATCAGAAGCACGTATTTGCATCTTAAAGCAATTACTAATGCAGAGCCTATATTTATTACAGAGAGAATAACTCAGGTGAAAACAGACATCTATGTTACCAGTTTTGGTCCTGTGTCAGACACAGAAATGGTAAGTTCGAGCGCGCGGCTGCCAACTGCATTGTAGTTGCTTTGCTAAAGCCATTTTTGGAACCATCGCTACTATTCAGACCCTGCAATGCCTTGACTGTTTCTTTGTGCCAGGAATACACCATTGACGTTTTTTTCCGACAAAGCTGGAAAGACGAAAGGCTGCGATTCAAAGGGCCTATGCAACGCCTCCCTCTTAACAACCTGCTCGCCAGCAAGATTTGGACCCCGGACACTTTTTTCCACAATGGCAAGAAGTCTATTGCTCACAACATGACAACCCCAAACAAACTTCTGCGCCTGGAGGATGACGGCACCCTGCTGTATACCATGAGGTAATAACCGGGATCGATTTCTTCTGATGCCAATTCCCAGCTACCTCTGCGAACGCTTGCGGGGAGCGCTGCACTGCTTCCACCACATGTAGTAAAGCCAGGCAACCAAGCTTTCACAAGTATTTACATGAATATCAAGAAAAGTGGAAAACATAATCGCTGCCTACAAGTACCAATTAATTTGTAGCTTCTGAATACTGCTAGTGCTTAAATATTTCCTTTGATTAAATGGAAGGCATATTCTCAACAGATTTGATGATTCAGTCCAGCTTTTTTATGAAGATCTATTCTCTCTTACTGTTTGTATTTGCAGCTGCAATGCTGATTGCAGGAAAACTGACTCCAAGGCCAGAAACTGAGATCTTGTTCTGGGGCGGTACATCCTGAACCCTTGGAACTTTTATTATTATTTTTTGGATTTCATTAATAATGCTAAAAGGCAAATAATCATAGGGATAAATGAAATCAGCTAGCAGCACTGTGAACCTGCTTTAGCAAGTACTTTCCTGAAAACAAAGCTGGCACATTATATTGGCAGAAAAGCAAATCGGTGTCTCAGATCTTCAGAGTTGTGCTCCTCGTCTTATTAGAGGATGCTGTCAAGCTGCACCGTTGCATAACCTAGATATAAGATATAATATCGGTGATGTTAGAGGATTGTCTGAAATTCTTCTCAGGCCAAATCCCACATCAGTGTATGGCAACTTGCTCATTAAAGGTAATTAGCCTGTAGTAATTAAGACTGACGTCTGTCTTCAACAGGGTTTTCTGCAAGAGCGTAGTGATACAGACAACACTTGAAAAAGAGATGAAAGGGAAAAACTTACTGAGCAACCGAGTGTTATTCTGAGCTTTTCGCACACGAGCTCGGAGTGGTGCCTGAGACCCCGTGCGGTGCCGGGGAGCCGGAGGTTAGGTGCTGAGACGCCGGGGTTCTCAGCAGGCACCCCTGAGGAAGGGAGCGGGGACCTGAGGTCCCGCTGCGAGGCCGAGCCCACAGCCAGCCGCTGCCCCACGCTGCCAGGGTTAACCCCGAGCTCGCTCCTGGAGCCCCATGCTAAAGCCTTGTCAGGGCGCAGGGGGATTACACTTCCTTATGCAGGCACCTGGAGCCTCGCGAGTTTTATTTCAGGTATTTCCAACCTGTTTTATCTATATACTTATTAAGGGCCCTAGCCTTAGATCTCTTCTATCGAAGCAAAAGAGATTTATGAGAAGTAATGAGTCCTTACATAAATCCTTACAGCTTTAGACCATCACAGTTTTAGCTGCACTAGTGCTAAAAAGACTTAGACATGATAGAGGTTGTGTTTAAAAGAGGGAAAAAAACCCCTCCTTTTCTCTTCATCTATCTGTATTGCAGTTCTTACTAGCCCCAAGTTAGTGGTCTCCACAATAATAAACTCCTGAAACAAGGTGAGGATCCACATTCATGCTTAAATGAATAGAAGTCAGAAGAACTGTCAGAGAAACCTGTATTTCACAAGAATATTGGTAGCGCCAACCTTAAAACCAGTCTTACTGCCTCTAGGACTACACTATACAACTCCAGAGACCACTGCAGAGGCAATTCCCTATTATCTGTGTAAATTACTTGTGTAACTGAGGTCCAGACCAGGGTAGCAGTCAGCCTGGAGCAAAACATTACGTCGTGTGGCAGATTCACAGCTGGCATGCTATTTTGGTGCAAGCACTGGGTTTTGCTGTGTTAAAGAAATGCAGTGAAGCACCGATTCGTGAGGCGATGAGCTGAACCACCCGAGGTAGCGGGGTGAGACCTGGGCGAGTGAGACCTAGGTGAGCTCACTGCTGAATCTGGGTTACTCTGTGGAGGAGCCTCTCCTGCTACCATGGCAGAGTATTGTCACGTTAGGTGCCGCAGGCTATAGGTATATTGAAGAAAAGACAGTGCCCTGCTCAGCGTGTGCAGTTGGAGAAAAATTTGGTTTTGACAAAGACTTTCTTATCGTCCCACTCAGTCCCTTCTCCCCTGGTTTTCACAGTGGGGAAAGCTCTTTGGGATTGGTATTTTTGTAGGCTACAGAAAGACAAAGAACGCTTTTGTAACCTAAAAAACATGCAACATAACTTTTTGTTTTTGGTAGAGTGTTGTGTGTGGGTGTGCATGTGTGTGGAAATAAATTCCCAGTAACTGTGGTGTATGTCATAAGAAATGGAGCGCAAAGCTTTTAAATAGCTTGCCTTCCACTATTGCAAGTAATGACTTTAAAAATAAAAGAGCGTCTATGCTATTCTGTTTAAACACAAGTCAGGAGACTGCTTTTGTAACGTGCATGGAGCTGTGCTGCTTTAGGGATAGCAATTTTTCGGGATGGATATTTCAGCAGTGTGAGTGATGCTCCACCACGAGGTGGCTTGGGGATCCCAGCCCAACCAGTGCGGAGGTGGCTGTGACATGCAGCCGGCCCCTTCAGCTGCCTTTGCATGTCCCGACGAAGGGAAGGGCTCAGCAGTGCTACCTGGAATGGCTTTCCATGAGAAGGTAGGCAGCGTTGGGCTTTTTGAGGGGAGAGTTGCTTGTCTTGGCTGTGGTGCGCTGGTTGAAGGTACTGGGTCTTAGCTGGGGCTTGAGCCCTGTCTCCTGTAGCTCCCCACCAGCCCTACCCGGTTCTCAGGATCTGGGGACGTGGAGACAACCCTCTGGTAGCTCTGCACTCCCCCAGTTTCCAAGGAGGAATTGCGAGCTTCCCAGACTGTACGTAGGAGTAATCCGTGCGGGGAGGGTTGGACCCTCTGCCATTGACGGAGATGCCTGAATTGCTTTTGCAACCTCGCATCTGGCTGCCTGAATGAAGAGGAGGGAAGCAGCCGAGCCGATGCTGACCTTCCGTCTTCTTTGACTTCCAAATATATTGGGTATGATCAGCTGAGCAAACTTCCAGCTTTAGCACTTGTCAGTACATACATTTTCATGATACATATGTTTACTTGTAAAGAAAAATGTATTCTTTGCATATTGCATTTGATGATACGTTGTTTAGGTCAGAAGTTGATGGGATACATGTTGCTAGGGAAATGTAATAAATGAGCTTCTAGATACGTGCAGTATTAAAACCCTTCTGCATGAATACAGGAACACAACATACTCTTTAGACAGATTTCGTAGGCAGCAGCGTTCTCTGCAGGGAGCGACTTAATAATTGTGATTGCCTTTGATTTGGTAGGCCCTGTTTGTTTTATTGTTTTATTTTGCTAATGTGATTTACAAATGATACACTGCTGAACTGAATGTTGCAAATTCTGTTTGTGCCCCTAGAGGGGAGTATTGTCCGTATCGCCACTTTTAAATTGATTTTTTTGTTTGTTTGGGTTTTTTTTTTTCAGTAAGACAACTGTGGTAAAAAAGCACTAGCAAATATACTGCGTATTTCCCTAATCTGTATAGAAAATAGCTTTGTGAATGGAGGCAAGAAGTTGATTCTTTAGAATTTTTAGTTTATCTTATCTGAGAAATAAATCTAAAAAGCATAAAACTCATTTGTTCCATAAACTGTTCTGGAAAAGGGGGACAGGGGTTTAAGCAACCTTTCCAGGATAAAAGAACCAACATATCTCAGTGAGCTGCGTTTTTTTACTCAATGGGATTTGGCTGTAAGGACAGAAGCTCTGATAAACTTTGCTGTAGGATGCCAGAAAAAAGCTGTGAGTCTGCCTTTTTTTTCCCCCCCCCCGGAACTTGTATGAAGTAGAGCATGGTCACTAGAGCTAAACCAATGGACCATAACTAAACTTTTGGCCAGCAGGTCATTGGGAATTTTTGATGATTTCCTATCAGCTTGTAGATACTGAGAAATCTTTTTGTGTCATCACCAGGGCTAGGCTTCTTGGAGCCCCACTCTTGCCATCATTTTGAAAGGACCCCAAGCCGCTTTCACTACCACTAGGGCTATCAGGCATCTGATATAATTTGGGATTTTAAATATGACGAGGTCATACATCTGAAGAGTGTAGAAACAGATTTTTCCCATGTTATTATGGCAACTGAAGGTTGCCAGAGATCCTGGGAGTGTTTGCAGTTGAATCTGTGCCATTAATCTGTAAATGCATAATTCATTAGCTGGAGACTGTAGAGATTTGTCAGTATGGTGTTAAGAAACTGCAAAATTTTTAGTACAGCCCTGAAATACAGTTACCTGTTGCTCCTGGCAAATATTTAAAATTCAGCAGCGTGTCGGATGGCTTTCCACTTGATGGCAGCATCACCACACTGCTTGCTGTTCTGTAGCGAATGCAGTGGCTAATCTAAGCTGAAAATATTATTTCTTACGTTAGCACTGAGTGTTAAAATTGCTTGTGCAAGTGTACGCGTCCTGGGTGCATGTTAGCACAAAGTCTGCTCTTACATGAAGCACTTCATTAGCAAGCAAACCATTTTATGCTGCAGAGCTATTGATCATAAAACCAGTTGACTGGAAGATACGATGCTGCTTTCAAGACTTCCACTGGGAAAGCCAGGTTTTGTTTGCTTGTTTTTTTTAACGGAAAATTATTCTATGAAAAATGTGTGTGTTCTCAAGTGCTGACTTTGCCAGAAGGCAACCTTTCCCAGATGCAGGTTTGCTTGCCTGGCCCTGAGCAAGAAGTGCCCTGAGCAAATCTGTGCTTGAAATGAACCTTAATTTTCAGTCAGCCAGCCATCTAGATGGGAACATTTCTGTTCAATTTGAATACATTGTTTGTATTTCAAAGGGAAGATTTCATTTATGCATCCATTTATATTTACAGAAAGGGATCTGGCAATGCTTTCAGGCATTGTATAAATATTACAAAACTAATTAGGAGCTATCAAGCCATACAAATATGCATTTCCTTTCCCCGTGTTAGAGTTGCTGCCTTTTCTTTCATATTCAAGCTTCAAACTGCCTGAAGCTGAAATAAAAAAAAAAATATTTCTTCATATTGAGCTGAATCTTGCAGAGTGATGAAAAACTGCTGTGGTGGCAAGGACTCTCAGCTGCTTTTCATCAATTCAGATTTTGACAGAGTGAGAGAAAATGGGGATATACAAAGTGAAGGGCCCTTCCCTGAGGATAGCAGCAGGATTCTTGTTTTAGCACCAAGCCTATCAGTTCCCGTCTCTCTCCTTTGATTGCACATTGCCACATTTCTCAAAAGGTGTCCTTCAAGGAACCGAGATTTGTTATTTTCAAAAATCCATGGCTGGAGTTACCCACAGGGTGAGAAAGGCATCAGAGGAGACTGTGGTGTAATACATTCAAAACGGGCAATTATGACCTGCCCAAATATAGTCCCTATGTAGATTGCATGACAATAGCTTGTTCTGCTGGTAATAAAAGCGGGCAGAGCCCTGCAGAGATCTCTATCACAGAGACAGGAACTCGCACAGCAAGGGGAGAATTGATCAAAAGACAAAATCCAAACCTGAACCAGCCCTTCCTTGGATGAGGGAGATGTTTGCCTGGACTTTGAGGGGTTACAAAATGTCCAATTTAAGTTTCAGGTCTGCGCTGAGCACAGAGGCAGACCGATCTTTTTCACTTGGGGTTAGCTGGTACAATTTCTGTCAGATTCCCTTGTGTTCCCCCCATTTTATAAGGACGAGCTGGGAGGGCTGACCTGATGTCCTGGGTGTGCATGGAGGGGACAGGATGGCTGAACAGAAACCGGAGAGAAGCGGTGCCCTGGCGGGTACCCCCTAAGCACCCACAGGAAAGCGCGGCTGTGTTGGTGGCTCTGTGTTTGCCCAGATCTACAGACAGGTCCCAGCTTCTGCAGCTGAGGGCTTCAGAAGTACCTGGCAGATGATGAAGAACTGTTATGGCTACACTGTCTATTTTATTACCAGGGGACGATAACATTAAAGTGAACTCCGTAGTCACTTCACTTAAACTGGAATTAAAATCTTCCTCTGCCTAATTGGAAATACCATTCCTTGAAGTCCATTTATGTTTGTGCTGAAACGTCAGACTGCCAATGAGCAAGCTAAAATACACTGTGGTGGGTTGCACCAAGCAGGATGGGTGGGATTCACCTCAGCTAATTTTACTCATCTGTAATGTTGATGGCTGCAGCTGAGCCTCTTGGCTCAGAGTTGCTCCCAGTGCAGGGGAGAGACTTTCTTAAGCAGTTAGTTGCCTGTATTATTTCAGATGTCTACTTTAGTATGAAAGATGCTTATTTCTCTCCACTCACACTTTAGATGGTTCCTGTTTTCTTCACAATGGCAGAAAAAGGAGTGTAGGGTAACTACCGTTACTATTGATGTCTGTGTTTAATCACACAAGTCCTGTCCTACTTAATTCCATTGGTGTTTCCCACCCCCATACTCATGTAGCCTGGAGACTGGTAGTGTGCCAGCTGCCTAAAGCTATGGGATGTTCTGGCCAGCAGCTAGTCCTGTAGCTGTACTGTGGAGGACTTGCACAGTTTCCTCTCTGTGTAACATAAAGCCCAAGGCTGTGCAAGCGTAGCACATGTGAGCGCACTTAAATTGGGTTCAGTCCTCCACTTTTGTCTAAGTGGGTGTAGGAGGCAATATAGTGCACCTTAGGAGGAGCTCAGAAAACCACAATAAATTGCAATCCTGACTTTGCTTGTTTAGATGAAAAGCGCTTGCTGTGCACATAGCATAAGAATTGTGTTGGTGAGGAAGGGGGTACCTAGCGGGGGATGCCAGAGACCAGCTAGCTGCTGGTGGGTGCTGGATACTTATGGCTGAGTCAGGAGTGGAGGATCAGGAAGATGCATTTGAGGGCTTAGGTGAGATAGGGTTTTGCAAGAAATGGGAGTAGAAGGGTTTTGGGGAGCAGGATACTTGGAGCTGATGATGGTTACTGAGGAATAACTGGGACATACTGCAGGTTGGGATATAGATACATGAGACAGAAGGTTAAAGCATGTGTGTGAGGAATAAAGGGCTTAGGGAGGCTGGAGAGTGGCTCCAAACTACTTCAGAAAAGAAGACAGGAAGGGCCTGCTTGAAGATGCTTCAGAAATGTCTGATTAGATGAACATATTATGGTGGGATGAGAAATTAATCCTGGGTCGTGTTATACCACAGTTACCCTGTAGGAAATTCTTGGCAATTTGCCCTTCTCTGAAGCCTTCAAAAAATCAAAATGCTAATGTGTATAGCTGAGTAAAGTCGTGCAATAGGCATGGGTAGGAATAGTCTGCATTGTCCCATTCTATTCCTTTCTGCTTGGCTTCTTCAGCCTTCCTACAGGGAAGCGTCTTGGTGTGATGGTGCAGATGAAAATATGCACGTGGCTTGTCATTTAATGAGTAGTCCACTGCCAATGCCTGCTTCTAGGCTTTTGTCTACTCTGTTCTAGAAGTCTTAAGACATTGCCTTTGGACTTCTCAGTTACTTTCTAAGAGATGTTATTATGTTAACATGCCTTATACTGATGTTCAGCCTGGCTTATTCTGTTTCCTACTGTTAAATTAAAATTTCCTGAAACCACATACACAAATTTATATCTTACAGTCATGTTTATACCATTCAAAAAATTCCAAACTGTCATTTCTATCTGGTAGCTCTAAATGAAGAAGCAAGTCTTTTTCACCAGGCTCTAGCTAAAATCCTGAGGTTGTGTCCATTATATGCACTACATCCAGTATAAAACCTAGGAAGAATTTTTGTAAGTAAAGCTGGCCTTCCGTACTCCTGTCAGGAATTTGGGCCAGGAAACTTGGGGACCAGAAGGGATGATAAAACCCTGGATTATTTGAATGGCTCAGGCAGACTTCATGAGGTTGTCTCATTGCTCCACAGTCGTCTCTTCAGTGGCTAATGCACTCATGTGTCCTGCCCACATAAAAAAAGATACTATGTTTTGACTTGGAGATTCAGCTAAAAGATAGGGAAAATTAGCAAAACCTCCTTAGTCAAAATAATAAATACCTACTATGTTTTTGCCTTTAACTGTGTGTCTTAAAAACATCAGTTACGCAAATTGATTTCAGCATCAATTACTCAAACCACTACCTCTAGGTTTGCTCAGTCCAGTGGTAGAGTATGTAGCTCACCCATTCTACCTCCTTTTGCTTTTCTGTCTCTTCTGAAGGTGTCACCGAGCTGACCTGTCGCTGAAGTGTAGGCACAGCTCCGTCATCTCTGTTTGCATGCAAGCGCACAGAGGCGCATCCCCTGGGGGAAATAGTACCCCGTTGATGTTGATAGGAACAGGGAGCTCTTATCCAGCTGCATAACTGTGTCTTCATCCTGGGGAGGTCTGGGTGGAGAGAAGGAGCCAAGTGCACTGCTGAACTGGGACAGTCAGATGTCGCTTGGAGACCCATTTGGCCCTACCTTCTCTCAGGTTGCGCTATAGCAAACAGATGCTTACGCTGTAGCAGATGCTAGCACTGGTGGTGGTATAAATAGCAAACAGATGGTAAATTGAGGCCTGTTTAGTGACTGTTTATGGTGTGAAACAGCTGAGGGATCAGAGGACTCTTTCCCTGGAGCAGCAAGCACCCACAGTCTGCCCCTTTACCTGGCACTTCGTGGCTGTATTGATCAGGAGTGTGTAGCATTTCAGAGGCAAGACAAAAAAAGAAAGAAAACGAGTAATGTCCTACTTGGATGGCTAAAGAACCTCTTCTGTGCACCAATAGGGGTACATACAAATAGGCATGTGCACGTTTCCCTGTGGAAGAGCATATTGTCAAATTTCTTGACACATTCCCCTTTCGCACAGAGGCATGGAGAAGCACTGAAGTTACAGAAAAGGCAGGAGATCTTGAGGAGAGGTGACCTGGGAGGTGGGCACAGAAATGTGAGGTGAGTAAGAAGAGCCTGAGGTTAAACATCAGTTACTGAAAGGAAAGTGGTGAGATGTTTTTGAGTTGTAGATTGTTTGTCTGAACTGTAGAAAATAACCAAGGATTTCAGCTCTGTATTTAGGTTTGCCAGATCATAATCCCTCCTACCCACCCTCCCATGTCTGTGCATCTCAGTCTAGACGTAAGAGAGCCCAAATGGCCTGGTACTGCCCATACGGTCCCCCCTGCCCCTTACTATTTTCTAAATCCCACTCATTTTTCTTGATAGGCAATACTGCATGTGGTTTTGTGCCTGTCCATGCAAATATAAAGGTTGTATAAACTGTGAGGAAGGAATAGGATGGCTGTGCAGCCAGGTGACCCTCGTCCAAGGGAGAATGTGTGTCATACTGACAGACAGAAACAGGGGAACAAAAGTCCCTTTGGCCAGTCAGAAAACCTGTACTGATCAAATAGTCTAACAGGCAATACCAAAACTGAAGGACAGGTGCACCGTGCCATATCCATGACAGTCCTAAGCCTCTATGGCCTCGGGTGCCTGCGGGAGCTTTCTGTGCTCCCTTCTTCCTTGTATACCTGAGTTTTCTCCTACTGAAAGCAAGGGTTGGATGACCCCCTGTGCAGTTGGGTGGCACCCAGCATTGCCTTCGCCGGCTGGTTCTGCCAGTAACTGCGACTGGCCTCTCTTGAGAGCTGAAGAGAAGCCCACAGTTCAGTCTTACACAACACTGAAAGAACAACTGTATTTGCTGTAGTTAGCACATAGCTGAACATGCCACCAAAGGGCCATGCTGATGACGAGATCAGAGTCAAGACATGTAACATGGGCAGACTGGGGGTATGTGTGGCATGGCGTAATGAAGTGTGGGCTGGTTGAGCTGTTGTTTCCCATTTTACCTGCATCAACAGCTGGATCAGCTTCTCAGCATTGCTAGTACTAGTTCGATTTTTGTTCTTTTATTCAACAATTAAGTAGAAGTAGAAACCACTGTAGAGGAGAGATTGGAAGGCCTTCCTTATGGGGTGTGAAGGAAAGTTCATCATGTATAAGAGACCAGCAAGGCAAGAAAGCTTGGAGAAGCTCTTAAATGAAATTATCAACTAGAAGGGTGCGATATTGTGCTATAGCATTCACAGAATCACAGAATGGTAGGGGTTGGAAGG
>Ga0181612_144549_pt1 | contig 16259 bp, 14 predicted proteins | sample HoacroProtozoa21_FD_119630 | JGI IMG/M metagenome (GOLD analysis project Ga0181612, IMG submission 119630) | Hoatzin crop microbial communities from Cojedes, Venezuel. Combined Assembly of Gp0051906, Gp0051904, Gp0051908
CAGGAGGCGGAGCAGTAGTACAAGCCGGCTTCGGAGCGGAAGAGCTCGTTGGCATAGTAGGTGGGATTCAACATGCGACGGCCGCATCGGGGACAGGTCCGGGGATCGAAGTCGTCAGGGTGTCGATACTCCCCATTGAAGAGAATGAATTCGGCGTCAACAATCGAGGCATCGCAGGTCATGCAAACGCCATGGTAGTAGACATTGAGCACTTCCTCGCAGGTTTCATCGGTGTACTCGCTGTAGGGCATATCCTCCTCGTCGTCGTCGAGTCGGCCTAAGGTGGTGTTCAGACGGTCGGTGTAGTCGGGGATGCAGTAGTTGGCAGCAATCCCGCTGTCGCGGTCGTAGTAGGTAAACGTGTCCATGAAGGAAACCGGTTCGTCTTTGGCAATTTCGCAGTCGATATAAAAGTCGTGATTGGCAAGGGAATTTCCCTCAAGGTCAACGATGGCACGGCAGTCGGAGCAGCCAGCCCCGACCTTCTTGTAGGCGTCGATCTCTCCGGCTTCGATGAGCGCTTCGATAAGGCAGCGCTTGAGAATTTCGTTGGAATCAGTGGCGTATTGACGCTCGGCAATTCTTAAGACACGATCGGTGGCGCGTTCGTGGACTTGGGTGAAGATGACGCAACGGGCGATGATTTTTCCCATGTCATTTTCGAGGTAGGCGGCCTTCACACCATCGATGGCGTTCTTGTAGAAGGCATGCAAGTTTCGACCGACCATACAGGAGTGAAAGTCTCCCGCCATGCGTTCTTGGGTGTAGATGTCTTTGAAGTTGTCGTTGACGTAAAGTTTATTCTTCGGGAGTTGGCGGAGGGAGTACGTTTGCCAGTCCATCACGAACTCTTCGCAAAGCCAGTTCACAACCGGTTCGGGAAGTGTAGCCCCAAACTTGCTGGAGGTGATGAGATGTCTGTAGAGTTTCCCGGCTTTCATTTTGAAGATGCGTTGGCTTTCTTCGTTGCGATATCGGATGGCGTTGGGAGTGCCGTCCTCACAGAGTCCGAGCAGTTCATCGGTAGAGTACATCGGGGAACCATACGTCTTGCCCATCAAGGACAGCTTGTAGGGGTTCTTCTTGGAATGGACACCCGAGCGGCGGATCTTGTCGTTGAGCACTTGTTTCAGCGTAGTCATGTCTCGGATGGAGAGTAGTGTGTAATCTCCGGTCTTGCGAGCTTGGCGGAGAAGTTCAGGATTTTTGATGAACGAGAGCAAGATTTTGTTTTTGCGATTCTTGGCTCCGTTTCCGTGTTCCTGGATGCCGAAGATCTGTTTGAAATCTTCGTAGTTCTTGAAAATGCGATTGTAGTAAATCATAGTGTTGTGTGTTTTTGGTTGAAGTTTTTGGGGATACGAAAAAAGGGGGACCCACTGTTGAAAGTGAGTCCCCTCTTCAAGGACAAGGGCAACATCTCTGGTCTTAGGAAAGGAACCAGCGATACCCAGCGTCTTCACCTCTAAGTCCGGCAGCGATGCCAAGACTGAGATCGAGTGCGTTTACTTCTCTGGATAGCAGTAAGTCGATGTAGGAATTTGTGATGCTTCCGGTGAGGAGATTATAAAAGTTCCACATATCCAATTCACCATCGGAATCGACAGCGAAGTTGGGGTCGGTGTAGTAGGCTCGGGCAACAGCATTAAGGGCGTTGTCGGTGATTTCTACTTTTGGCAGACCACGTCGAAGTTGGACAGGCATGTAGTTGTATAAGCGCATTCGGCCTAAGAGGAGGGCAAATTGCGACTCCGTCAGAGACTGCGAGGTGAGAGAACGCATGAGGTTCAGGTGCTTGCTCATGTCGTAGAGTTGAAGTAGCGACAGGACGGAACGATATATTTCCGAAGCGTCCACAGCTAAAACATCATTGCGATAACCATCTCCGAAAATACAGAGATTGGTGCATACTTGATTCATAAAACCGACTGCAAACGAAAACTTCTGGGGTGCAAGTCGGCCATTCAGGTTGTCGAGGTGATAAGATTTCACCCCAACAAGACTTAGGTTCAGGCGGTTCCCATTGATGTCCTCGCAGATGGTGGGAATCTCAATGGAGAAAGCCATGCGTTGGTAGTAGAGCGTCTTATCCTCGGGCGTGAGCTGATCGGCCGGCTTTCTGATGGCTTCAGGGCGGCGACCTTTGATGGGATGGGAGACGCGGATGGCAGCCGGCTCAACGCGCTCGCCACTAAAGAAGTGGGACACGGCAGCTTGAGCGGCTTCGATGAAATCGGGGTGTGAGATGCAGACTTCATTGTCTCGTGTGAATACGGGAACGGTGCAGTCTTGCTTCAAACTTTGCAGCGTGATGGCTGTAGTGTTGGCGGTGATGAATCTCTTCTCGGGAGTTTCAGCCGCTGGAGTCGGGTCGTCGATGACCACGGCTTCTTGAATGTCGCTCATGTCGATGATTGGCATGTCTGAGCGAACAAGTTGAAAATTTGATTGGTTCATGTTGATTGTGTGTTTAGAGTTAGTTTTTCTTGAGAGCGGCGCGAATTTTCTTAGCAGCTTTCGCGGCCGCAAGGGCAGCTTCTAAAACGAGCACCCATTCGATTTTTTTGAGAATCATTGTGGTGGTGGTTTTTTCATAAAGTGTGAGTGTTAAAAGTGAATTGTATGATGAATGGAAAAGCGTTGATTTTTACATATATAAGGCATCAGGAGGTTGGGTTGTCGTTGCTCAAATCGTCGCTCCAAACCGTTTGACTCCCCTCGTTTCCTATCCCCTGTGAACTCTGACAAACGGACCCAATGCGACGATCCAACACGCAACGAAAAAAAGAAAAGGTCAAAACAGCCCTCTATAACATCGAGGCAAGCAACAAAAATTAAAAAAGTGTGCCCGTTTTAGATGACTTATAAAATATTATGTGTATATTTGCCAACGCCTTTCCGGCTCAACACGAACAGCCGGCGAGGTGTACATTTTGGAATTGGCGTTTTACTACGCTTGCCTACCTCGCCTAAACTTGCACTTTAGAAACTATCGTAGTGGGAAGCAGCAGTTGGAAGCCAACGTTGTATGACTATATGTAGGCCTCAGCGGGCCGACAGGTTCATATTGGCGTGGGTGTCTGCTTTGCTTATTCTTCTAATGATAGGGCAGTGCAAGGCCTGGGCGTGGGAAGGATAACAAAGCGATAGACATCCGCGCTTTTTTCATAAAACAAATAGAAATAAGCAGATTTTAAGAAGAAATAAGTAGTAATTTCTGTTGCAAAACCTAAATGGTATAGAAATCAACAAATTCAACGATATGGAACCAATCAAATTAGACAACAAAGTTCTTGCCAAATTGCTTGCTGCTTACGACAATATTGGCGACAAGGACTTCAACACTTTCCTTGAGGAGCAAATGACCCACCTTGGACTAAATAAAAAACAAAAAGAGTATTTCCGTGAGTGCTGTGCTATGCTTGACAAAATCGACAATAAGGTAGATGAATTGGCAACAGCGAAGGAAGATGGTGCAACCACAGAACGGTGGCTGACCCGCGAGGTGGAAAGTGCGTTTGATTCATCCAAAGAAAAACCAACTGACAGTGCAAGCGACGAAGAAAAGGCTGCCTATGACAAAAAGAAGGTACAATTTGTCAGCGATTTGAAAACGGCTTTGGAAGAATCGATTGATGAGCAGAAAGTAGAAGAGTTGTTCAATTCCGAAGACTAAAAAAGGAGGTACATTATGTTAGCTTACGAAGACATAGATATCGCACATGATAAAATTGTTGGATATGTGAATGATGCGTATGAGGTGATGCGACTTATGGAAGCCGTGAAATCTGCAGAGCCTCCGGTCTTGCCTGATGTGGCATCCCACTCAAACACCTATCATTCTTCGGCTCTCGATGTGATGTTGGGTGCTCCGCTGCGAGAAAGACCGAAGAGCAACGCTATGAAAAAGTTGTTCGCATTGGGAACGATAGCAGGTATGGATGAACAGCAAATGCGTTCTATACCGGCCGTACAGACAGCTGCGAATATAGACGATGGCATCACCCGAGTTAAAGCTCTCTATCAAGTTGGCAAGGGCATAATAGACGAACCCGAAAGAGCGGTTGATGTCATGATAGATCATGCGGCAGCTCGAGCCGCTACTGTCCTGCCCGATATGGTAGAGCAAGGCTTGCAGTATGGAGCCCCTGTTATTGCAGGATTTATTACATCGTTGATACCAGGGATGCAATCTGCAGCACCTTATGTAAGTGCGGCAATCTTTTGTGCGGCTCCCAAAGTTGCAAACTATAGTAAAAATGCAATTCCCAAAGTTGCTCGTGTGGCCAAGGCTGCAGGTCGCTCGATTGTTCGTGGAATGAAAGCCGCAGGTCGTACAATCGTTCGTGGATTAAAGAGCTTGTTTAGTTGAAAAGGTAAGAAGTTTAGCTAATTAAAGTCAACTATATGAAAAAGGAATTTGGAATTAAGCCGGTGAATATTCGCATCATGTCGGCCAAACATGAATGCCTTTCACTCGCGGATTTACGTCAACACTTCAACATTAACGATGTGTTAGACGGATTGGATTTAGGCAAGGATAAGGACAGCCGTATAGAACGTTGGCTCAAGCAATTGGCGGAAAATAAGACGGCCTCGAAAATCAAAGAACTGCGAAAGAAATACACCAAGGCCGAAGATGTGGCCGAGGGTGATATGTGTTTCAAAATATGTGAAATACTTGCCCCCGTTGACTTTACAGAGATGGCCAAGAAGCGTGAGGTCACCAATTGGCGTTCCTTTTTGGAATACTATGTTCCCGCACGTCCTGTAAACAAAGATGCCTTTAGTCTGTGTTGTTGCGAATGGATACTCAAACATAAGAAAGACATTGAATCTCGTAAATTTGCTACCGATGCAATGAAAAATGCGGGGTTGATGGATAAGGATGGTTACTACAAGGTACTTGAAGAAGTGTATGATAAATCGCCCAATAAACTTTCGAAAGAAGAAACTAAAGAATTGGGACAATATTTGTATAAACAGGAAGATTTTGAGAAATGTGATAAGGGCTACAAGATTCTTAAAGAAGAAGATGAATGGGGAAAATTAAAATCAAAAGATCCTTGTGCAACGTTGACATTGAAATTTTGGGATCCCAAAAAAGAAGTAATAGAATCTGAACGAATTACGAGACAGCATTATAAGGCTATGTTAAAGTGGAAACCAGAGAAGTTGGAAAAGTTGAATTTAAATGATTTTCCCAATCGAACAGATCGTGAGATTATAAAATTATTGCAACAGAAAGACGATGAAGAATATATACCAAACATTTTCAGATCTCTTAATGTTTGTGATAATATGAGATATACTCGTGATTATCGTTATACTTCAGACTCCTTTGATACGTCTTTCTTATTAGGTGCTTATATTATTTTCCAACATCCAACGTCATACATATGGTTTGACGTCGAAAAGCTACATGCAGCGTTTAAAGCTCGCAATATTCCAGAGCCTGGTTTTAAAAATTATCGATACAATGAATTATATTATAGAGTAAGAGAAACAAGAGAATACTGTATAAAATATTTATTTGAATTAGAAAAGCCATGGCGAAAAAAATAATAGAGCGCATACAGAAGATGATAGATGTGAATATTCCTATCATCTTGATTCCCGACCACGATTTTTGGCGTGTAGATAATGTCATTGTTGACGCTGCTAAAGGTTTCGTGAAAGAGTGGAATCCTGCAGATGGATGGTTGGGGTGGAAAAGCAAGAGTATCAAAGAAGAAATTGGGCACGGCAACTTGCTCAATGGTTTGCAGACTATTTACAAGTCCAATGGAGACCCCGGCACTGAACACCGCAACCAAATCATCGTGTTGAAAAACATACACGACTATCTGCGTCCTGAGGTGATGGATGAAAACCGCACCAAACTGATTGCCACCTTGCAAATGATGGCACAGGACCGATTGTACTGTGAGGGTATTCAAACCACTATAATCATTGTGGACCCGTGGCTCACTATTCCCGAGGAACTAAAAAAATATGTTTCTATTGTAGAAATTCCGCCTCTCGGAAACACCAAGGAGGACGAAGAAACAATCAAGGGAATTATTAGGGAACACTGGGACGTGAATGCCTTCGATTCGTCAAAGGATGAAGAGGAAAAGACGATACAAGAATTGCTGCCGAATCTTAAGGGTATGACCCGCTTCGAGATTGACCGCATCTTGGACATCGCAATGAGTAGCAATGGCACGCTAACAGCCGAAGATAACCGACGCATTGTTGAAGAAAAACAAGCAATGGTTAGAAAGGAAGGACTCCTTGAAATCGTAAATACGCCTGTGTTGAAAAACGATGACGACTTGGATAAGTACATCGGTGGTTTGGAAAATATGAAAACTTATCTGAAAAGGAAAGCCAAAATCATAGCCAACTTCAACGACGCACAGAGTCAGGGCGTTGAGGCTCCGAAAGGCTTGTTCCTCGTGGGCGTTGCCGGTTGTGGTAAATCGCTGAGTGCCAAATTAGCCGCCTCTCTCTTTAAGGTCCCCCTGCTCAAACTCGATATGGGTTCGATGATGGGCAAATATCTGGGTGAAAGCGAAGGCAACCTGCGTCGAGCCATCCGCATTGCCGAAGCTGTTGCTCCCTGTGTTCTTTGGATAGACGAAATCGAAAAAGCTTTCGCCGGAGTTGGCAACAGCGGTGACGGGCAAAATGACTCACTGATGCGTATGTTTGGCCACTTCCTCTCGTGGATGCAGGAGAAGAAGAGCATGGTATATGTTATCGCGACAGCCAACAACGTAAAAACTCTTCCTCCCGAATTCAAACGCAAGGGCCGCTTCGACGAAATATTCTTTGTGGGACGACCGAACACGACGGAAAAAGCTCAAATTATGTCTATCCATCTTGAAAAGGGCAACCGTGCCAAATGTCCGAAATCGCAAGAGGTACGCAATGCTTTAAAGAATATGGAAGTAATGAAGAGGCAAGTCACGTCCCTTGGTTTGGATGGCTATAGCGGAGCCGACATCGAAGCTCTGATTAAGGAAGCCATTGAAACCGTGTATATTGATGCAAATAAAAAGGAATTAACATGGGATATCCTTAAACAATCCAAGGCAAAGATGAAGAGCATCACCGAAATCTATAATGGCGACCAAGAATTAAAGAAGACATTAGAGAAGCCGGACTACGCCACGGCAGCCTCACAAGAATCATAAAGGCAATTATTTTAAACAAAGGGAGTAAGCATAAAAACTTGCTCCCTTCTTTTTTTGCTCAATGATTGCACGATGAGGCTCAAAAAGACAAATTTCTTCTGATTCTTCTTGAATATCAAAATTTCTTCCTATATTTGCCAACGCCTTTCCGGCCGACTACAGGAACGCCGGGGAGGTGTACATTTTGGAATTGGCGTTTTACTACGCTCGCCTACACCGCCTAAACTTGCAATTTAGAAATTCAACTGTAGGAGTATGGTAGAACCCAACGTCGTATGAATATATCATGCTTGAAGTTTGGTGTAATCATGTTGACGGGGGTATCTACATTGCACATCTTCTCTATTGAATGGTTTGCAAGGCCTAGGCGTGGGAAGGATAGCAAGGTAAAGAACTCCCACGCTTTTTTCATATTTGTACCCCCTCAATAATAAATATGTATATCACCTTCAATTGGGAGCAAGAAGGTTGCAAGAGGTATGTGGTGTACACCCAGAGTGGCAAAAAATCACACATTCGGGAATTTCACATAAATCGAAAGAATGAATTTGCAACTTTATAAACTAAATTCTTAAACTTATGCCAGTATTCAGAATCACCACCAAGCACCGTATGCAGAACAACGGCATTCGTATCGAACCCGGCATGACGGTGGAAGTAGTCACTTCTTCGTTTAGCAATCCTCTCCTCAACAATGGCGGCCAACCCGTGATAGATGCCTTTATGAGAATCTATGGCATCGACATCAAGCGAGCCGGCGCCTTGAGTATGGCCTATCTTGACGTGGAAAGAATAAGATAGTGGAATATGACGAACGAAAACCTCAATAATCTGCTCAATCGTCTGCTCGGCGACAAGGCTTTCGAATTCGATGGCGAAGAACTATCGAAGAAAGCCAAGAAACGGGTAGCCAAATTCATCAACGAATACTTTGGCAAATACCTAACTTCTGACTATGCCGACGACGAAGACGTAATCAACGACGTCATTAGGAATGGTGGCGGCAAGGAGCAAGTGTTTGAAGGCAAAGACTCTTCGCAAGTTTTCGGTTCTAAGCGTAAACAAGAGGAGAGCCATCCGTTCCTGAAGCGAGCCGCCTTCGTTGCCGGCGCATACTATCTCTATAAGCAGATTTTTAAGAAGAAATAAAAAGAATTTCTGTGGTAAAACCTAAAAGGGCATATAAATCATCAAATTCAATAATATGAACCAATCAAATTAGATAACGTAGTTCTTGGCAAGTTGCTCGCTGCTTACAATGACTCTTATGACAATTCCAAAGGCTTGTGCCACTCAAGGAATGTAGGGAGAAGTTGGATGAGAAGATAAAATGAGTATAACATTATAAATAGTAATAGATATGGAAGCAGACAAAATTAAAAAACTCATCGACATTGCTGGTAGTATAAAACAATTATCCGCAGCAAAGGAATTAGAGCGAATCCTAGCTCGCAAAGAAAATAAAGATAGCGATATTGTTGTTCCCATAATTGGAGAATTTAGTTCAGGTAAGACAACACTGATAAACGCCCTTACCGATAGTAAGATTCTGGAAACAGCCACATTGCCCACTACCGCTACTATCTTTGAGATTCATTTTGGAAGTGACAGTTTACAAGCAAGTTATTTAAATCAAGCAGGTGAACTTCTATCAATAGAAGATACGTCTAATTTAAGTAACGAAAAATTTAAGGATGCAGTCGTTGTAAATCTCTATGATACTTCAACCAAAGTATCCAAGAATACGATTCTTGTTGACACTCCGGGATTGTCATCTCCAGTCGCAGAGCATAAGCAGACGCTCATGAATTTCCTGCCAATGGCAGATGCGATTCTTCTTGCTGTCGATATAAATGCTCAGGTAACTCGTTCCTTGACAGATTTTATCGATACGATGAAATTGTCAAATCGTCCTATTTTCCTAGTTATCACAAAATGTGACACAAAGACAGAAGATGACGTTAAATCAACAAAGAAATACATTAGTGAGAATTACAAGATAGAACTGGACAAAGTCGCTTGTGTGTCAGCCACAGATGACAATCTCAATGGGTTATATGCAATCTTTGAGACTATACAGAAAGACAAAAACAATATAGTAGAGAATGCTGATAATCTGCGACTGAAGAACATTGCCAATGGCTTAATAAAAAACATTGACGAGTTGTTGGCATCAGCATCCTCTGACAACGATTTGGAAAATAGTATAAAGTCTAAAGAAAGCGAATTGAGAAATATTTCTTCTATGATACGTAGAATCGTAGAAGATACGAAAATGGAAATAGAAGATGCATCCAGAGATATTTCTAGAAAATTTGAAGACCAAATTTTGATGAAATTGGACACCTTAGTTGCTGGTGGCGGTAATTATGATGTACAAGCTGTGTCATGCATCAATGGTACTGCAAGCTTATTGCAATCAGAGCTGCAAAACAAGATTATTAGTATTATTCAAAATACTACCAAGAATGGAAAATATGCGGAGAAATTCCAAATAACGTCTTTAGACAATATTGATTTTTCACAATTTTCTGTTAATAATCTTTCTTATGATTTGAGCTTGGATACCGCAGGTCATGAATATGATAGATATATTGCAGGTGGAGTAAAAATAGCCGCGGTTGTAGGTGCTATATACGCAGCAGGTGCGTTATTAGCGGGAGCAGGAACGGCCGCAGCCGGAACTACAGCTGCCGCTGCTGGAACTGGAGCCGCCACTGCAGGAACAGCCGCAACCGCTCTTAGTGTCGCAGATACCGCAACAGATGTTGCAAGCGTGGCTGTAGCTGGTAAGGCTATCAAAAAAATGAATAAGATGGAAAAAATGGCTAAGGCTGCACAAACAACAACAGAGATGAAGACTATATACGACACAGTTGCCAAAAATACTAATGTGAATAATGGTATGGTCGAAAGCCTCGTCGGACTCGCGACAGAGAGTCTTAAGGGTAAGCCGGCTAGAAAACGTGCGATCCACCAATATTTGAACAATTCTCTTGTGCCACAGTTCAATAGTCGAATGCAGGATTTTGTTGGACAAGTAGTGAATTACGTAACAATTTCGATTAATCGAGAAGTGGAAGAATCTACTTTAGCTCAAAAACAAGCACTCGAGGAACTGAAAACTCAGAGTGTAGAAGCTCACAATCAATATGAACAAAAGGTTAAGGCGCTAAGAGATTACAAAAAAGAATTATCAACAATTTAAAAAGCATGGAAATATTAGAAGTTATTTTAGGAGCAGCCATAGGTTGCACTTGTGGATATGTCGCAAAAAACACAATGGTAAGTAAAGACAACGCTTCCGTTCAGAGAGAAAAGGAACACTTGTATGCTGAATATGAAAAGCTAAGAAATAATTATAAAGAGGCGAAACGTACTATTGAAGATTTGACGACAGAGAATAAACGTCTAAAAAAACGCGTGAATGAACGCAATGACGATTCGGAAGAATTAACAGAAGATTTGGAAGATGCTCGTTTGGAAATCAAAAAGTTGAAATCTCAGATTGAGAAACTTCAGCTGGATTTGCGCGAAGCAAAGGAGACCATTCAGGATTACGAGATTAAATTCGATAAATTAAAAGGCGAATGAATATTATAACCGTTATTATATGTGTGATATTGGCTCTATGCATTGGAGCCGGTATCACATATTTCCTTGTGCCAAAGCATAAGGGGGATTCTGATGCTGATGAAAGGATTTCTGAAATGGAAAACCAAATTTCTGAGAAAGATATCATCATTAGGAATTCTGAAAATAAACATCATGCTCTTGAAGCCGAGATTTTAAAGTTGAAATCTCAATTAAGAGATAGATTAGAGGGTAAGATTGACCTGTCTGCATTAAATAGTTCTGAAGAAACTGAAAAACTAAAAAAGAAGATCCGTTCTCTTGAAGATGAAATTGATGACCTTGAAGGCGACATCGATGATAGTAAAAAGAAATATAAACATGAACTTTCACAACTGAATAAAGATTTATTAAATGCAGAGCGTCAATCTAAAAAATTAGCAGAAGAAAAACAGCAAATCCAAGATGAACTAGAGGATAAGGTAACAGACCTAAAACTAAAAATAGAGTCTCTATCCTTTGTGAAAGAGATTCTTAATGCAACGACGAGGAGTGATGAAGCTGCGATGTATGATAAAATATCTGGTATCAGGAACTACATCCTAAGTGACATTAAAGACAAACTAAATAGTTTGGATTGCAGATTGCCTAATGAAGATTTCTTTTTCAAAGAGGGATTGGAAAAGTGGGTTCTTTCATTAAAGAAAACATGGATTACAGGGAAAACGACCATAGCCTTTGTCGGTGAGTTTTCCGCAGGAAAGACTTCCATCGTAAACAGGATTCTATCTCAAGACGACCCAAATGTACCACTACTACCAGTGAGTATGAAGGCGACTACGGCTATTCCCACATACATAACGGGTGGTTCTAACGAAAAATATTCTTTTTTCTCACCCGATAATCGACTGAAAGCACTTAGTGAGGAAACTTTTAAGAAAGTCAACAAAGATATTCTTGGACAAATAGAAGGTATATCATCTCTTATTAAGTATTTTGTCATGGCTTACAAGAATGAGAACCTAAACGAGATTAGCATATTGGACACTCCGGGCTTCAGTTCTAACGATAATGAAGACGCCCAAAGAACGATAGAAGTCATAAATGAATGTGATGCGTTATTTTGGGTATTTGATGTAAATGCCGGCACAGTAAACAAAAGTTCCTTGAATATTATAAAGGAGCATCTCAAAAAGCCTCTATATGTTGTAATAAATAAAGTTGACACAAAGGCAAAATCTGCAGTTGATAGCGTAGAAAAGTTGATACGTTCAACATTACAAAAAGAAAACATCAAGATTGAAGGCATTGTTCGTTTCTCATCGAAAGAACCTCTACAACCTTTAATGATAGTAATAAAACGATTAAAGGAAAATAAGAGTAATATCTCTTATATTGATAAGTTAAGAGATGAAATATTAAAACTGCAAAATGATAAATCTGCAGAAATAAAGAAACAGCAAACTGATTGTAAAGAGTTAAAGAATAAATTAGATTATGGAGAACAGGAAGGGTTTAATTTATTGGACCATTTGTATAATCAATGTGAACAAGCTGCAAGTATTCCACACAAGAAAAAGCATTTGTTTAGTTCTGAGCGATTTGAAATGTCTCTAAAAGAATATGATGAACTAATCGAATCTTTATCTGGAGCCATTGCTGCAGCCGACAATTCACATGAACTATATGAAGAATTATTTGAAACTCAGAAAAAATATGTGCAAGTTCTTGCGACTTTATCTAAACAACGTCAAGTCAGAGATGAGTTAGATGATGTTTTAAAGGAGTTAGATAAAAAATTAAAAATACTCAATTATACCACGTACGAAAAAGACAAACGTTCTGTGAGCAAAAAGTCCGAATATGATTTCGACGAGACTTTCAGTCAACGCGGGATAAATAGCGGCAGCATAGATAATGATAACATCATATCTGCTATTTCAGAACACTCCGGATGGAGTAAAGACAAGCTCCATACATGGACAAGAATTAACACCCTTCCCCAAAAGGATTTCAATCTTGGAAAACTTATCATTGGGTTGGAAAATACTTTTGGAATAACGACAAAGGATAATGACTACAAGAAAGCAACTACGATAGACGATTATATAGCAATCGTTAAAAGAGCATTAGACAAAAAGAACAAATAAATAATAAAGACTATGAGTACAAATTTCTTCGAATCAATTCAAGAGAAAAAAACTGGCGTTATCGCATTAGCGAACCAAGCAGCAGACTTCCAATGGATAGATGACAATCATAAGAAAACTATGATTGATAAAATCAATAGTGATATTCTTACCATTGGCGTTATTGGACAAATGAAGTGTGGAAAGTCAACATTCCTAAATTCTTTTGTATTTGAAGACGACATCCTACCTTCTGCAACAACTCCCATGACAGCAGCGCTTTCCGTAATTACATACGGTGAAGAGAAAAAAGTCGTTGCTGATTTCTACACAAAAGAGGAATGGGAAGAGCAGAAAATGACAGCAAGTAGAAATTTAAATGAAGTTCAAAACCCGCTAGAACGCTCCAAAATTCAAGCCGCACAAGAGTTGGTCGCAAAATCAGCGAAGTTGGGATCTTCCTTGAATTCTTATTTAGGAACATCTAAAGAAGATCAAATCGAGAATTTAGTAGAATATGTGGGTGCTGATGGTAGATTCGTCTCTATAACCAAGAATGTAACCATTTATTGGCCTGAAGAATATCTAAAAGGAGTTGAGATTGTTGACACTCCGGGATTTAACGATCCAATTGTTTCTCGCGAGGAAAGAACGAAAGAATTTCTGAAACGTGCAGATGTGGTTTTGCTGATGCTATATGCGGGGAGACCTTTTGATGCCACAGATAGAGATATACTCTTCAAGAATGTAAAGCAATGCGGTATCGGTCGTGTGCTTGTTGGAATAAATAAGTATGATCTTGTTGATTTAGAAAAGGAATCAGAAGAAGACATAATTAAATATGTGTGCGAGGAGATTGAGAAAGAATCGAAAGCGACGAAGGATGACACCCTTAAAGAAATTCTAAAAGAGACCACTCCGATTACGTTATCTGCAGGAATGGCACTTAATTCTGTTCTTCCACTTGATAAAGTGCAAAAAAATAGCGAATATAAGAAATTGTGGGATGATGCTTGTGATAAGTTTGAAATTAGTACTCAATCACAAATGCGCGAGGTTTCTCACATGGATCAACTAATAGAAGCAATTAAAGGTGTTTTGCGGAATGAAAAGGATAAGATTCTTTTTAAGAAACCCATAAATGCCGTTCTCGAAGCGGGAAGGAAAATACAAGAAGAAAATTCTAAAGAAATTATAAAGCAAAAAGAGATTGTTAGTTCTTGGAGTAGTTCTGACGAAGAGAACGAGGAGAGATTGCGCAATATTGAAAGGGCAACAAAAAAATTAAACAGAAAAATTGAATATTTCGCAGATACGTTAACTGACGACTTTACAACCCTGACAGAACGTTGCTGTGAGGAAATGGAAGATAGTGTTGATAGTGTATGTAATAGCCTTATCAAATCTGTTGAAGATGTAACGTTTTTCTCTACTTCACCTTTTGATTCTGTAGATAATGAAATCGAAACGAGTCTAGAAAAATTAGGCAAAAGAACTTTACCAAGAAAAGCAGGCAAATTACAAAAAGACATTAGTAGAAAATTTAAATCAGCTTCAGAAGACTTCCTTGTTGAAACAGAAGAAATCTTTAGAAGATATATAGATAATGATGCTAGCGATATCGTACATAATGTAGGAGAGCAAATAAAATTCGAAGAAAAGAATCTATTTATAGAAGAAAATGATGAAAGTCAAGTAGATGAAAGTCAAGTAGATGAAAGTCAAGTAGATGGCAGTGATGGTTTCTTTGGTTTTATCGGTAACTTTGTTGGAGGTGTTTTGGCAGGCTATGCCGATATGGTTACACTAGGTTTGCGTTCTTATAAAGAAGGCAAAGAGGTTAGATTTAAGTACTTGCATAATACAAGATCATCTTTTGACGCCTCAAGTATGATTGGTAATATTCTGGCTAGTAAAGATTCCATTATTAATAAAGTTAAAGATACCCTAATAACAAATCTTTTAGAGCCTCTTACAAAACAGCTTGAGGAAGTTATTGCCAATAAAGAAAACAGAGAACAGAAATTACATGAAGCTGAGGTTGCATTAAGTGAGGCGCAAGAAAAGAAGGGAATCCTTGCCACGCAAATGCAGACAGTAAAGGCAATGGTAAATCAAATTGAATGCGAATAATCCATTTATATTATGAGATAGAAAAACGGAGCAAATCCGTTCACTTTGATTAAGAGGGGAGCGAGCCATAGCGCGGCTCCCTTTTTTTGCTAAACGCGGAGGGATAAAAACGGAAAGGCACGAAGAATGCTTTTTTCCTTTGTGTAAAGTTCGCGGTCTCCGTTTTTCTGAGTATATTTGCCGACAAATTACTACACCTAACAACATTATGAGCAAGCAACCTGTTAAGTTAGCCGAACTCATCGAGGCTTATAAATCCAAAGGAGAGAAATCCTTTGAGGAGTTTATCGATGAGCAAATCAAGAAGTATCAGATGTCTGAAACGAAACAGAAACTCCTAAAGGAAAGTTTTCAAGTGTTAGAGGAAATTGAAGAATCTTCCAAGAGTTTACAGGAGGCGAAGGAGAAGGGCGTTCGTCGGGAGAACTGGCTTTGGCAGCAGATGACGGAAAGTCTGCAAAATGAGAATCTGCCGCAACAAGCAGTTGACGGAGTGCTGGAAACCATAACCAAGATTTCGGAGGCTACCGTGACGTTGGGAGCCAATGCGGAGGCGCTGGAACAGGAAACGGCTCAAGTGGAAAAAGCACGCGAAGAGATTAATGAATTGGACGAAACAGAAACGGAGTTGGCTTAAATGAAGGAGGGATTTTATGACTGACGAAAAACGCATCCTGTTAAAGAAACAATTAGAAAAGAACTTTAGTATCTTGGCTGACCAGTTGGTGAATTCGATTCGAGATGGAGAAGAAACCGAGAAGAAGCAGCCATGCGAGTTAAAGGAACTTTTGTCCAAAGTTGAGAATGGTAACACGCTCGAACTGAAGAAGTTTATCAGTTTCTGCACCATACTCTCTATGACGGAGGAAGAAGCAATGGAGGCCACTCCGGAAGAGGTGAGTTGCGCTGCTGACCATTTTGTTGAAGAGGCCGAAGAGAAAAATGAAGAAGCAACCAAAGAACGCGGCTTTGGACGATTTATAGGACTCTTCAAACGCGGAGCCAAAGGATTGAAAGAACGTGTGCAGAATCGTTGGCACGAAGTGCGAAAGCAACCAATGTGGGAGATAACGAAGTTTGTATGGCATGTAGCTGCGTCATTGGCCACTTCGTTCTTGCTGCCTCCTGTTCTTTCGTCGATAGTCTCCGAGATTTTACAACAAACCGTAATATAAACAACTATGGAAATATATAAGAATGGTCATCCCTATGGCACAAAAAGGGTGAATATTCGCGTTATGTC
>Ga0181612_162342_pt1 | contig 16259 bp, 10 predicted proteins | sample HoacroProtozoa21_FD_119630 | JGI IMG/M metagenome (GOLD analysis project Ga0181612, IMG submission 119630) | Hoatzin crop microbial communities from Cojedes, Venezuel. Combined Assembly of Gp0051906, Gp0051904, Gp0051908
TATTATATTTCTAAACTGGTGTGTTGTTTTTTTCTTGTATGCAAATCAATGAGGATCACAGTGTCTCAAGAGGCAGTGGGATTTCTTGACTTAAATGTCGGGGTGGGAAGATAGCGAAGTGAGTGGGTGCGCTACACTACGTCATGACCTATCTGCGGAAGCTGAATCCTTGTTTCTTATCTACTTACATGATGTATCCCCCTTTTGCACCTTTCTTTGCGGTTGCGCCTGTGAAATAGTCTGTTTTTACAGAGCCTTTGTAAAGGTATTACATAGCTACTGCAGTATTATAAAATTACTTTTTGGAAACAGACTGAAGAGTTTGGCCGTTGGTAAAACAAAGCACTGCTCACTAACACAGGCCAGCTCATCTTCTGGGGCTTTTTTTCTGTAGTGTTACTGCCTTTGATCATTTCCAGCATAGCGAGACAAGTTTGGATCCTTTAAAACTGCTGCTGCAGCCTATTGTGCTAACACTGCCAAAACACTATTTGCTGATGAGGTTTTGATTCCATTTTGAGTAGGTGGATGTAGCATGTGAATGCTACCTGTGGATTTCTAATACCAATTTAAACATTATTTAGGATTTGCTTGATGTGAAAGAAATGTGCACTAGATCTTGAAAAGCAGGTGATTAAAATGTCTTAGTAGGGGGTGAAGAATGTTCTCATGCAAAGAAGATGGATTTCATTTGGATGGTCTATGTATCTTGGTATTTTTTAAGCTGTCAAATTACATTTTCCTAAAAAAATAGGTAACAGGGAAAAAGATATTTTCTGCAAGCCATCAAACCTATGAAGCTGTGCGATCACTGTGGGCAAAAAAGGAAGACGTCACCAAGGTAGGCTTTCTGAAGTAATGACTGTAACTCATACATTCAGAGGGAGAAAGAAGTAGATTAGAAGGTGAAGAGCTATTCTGCTGATACTGTTGAAGATTACTAATTGTGTTCAGTGAGGCACAAAACCCCATCTGATATTTTTGTAACTTCAGTGATTAATGGATGTTGTATTTGTTACACCTTTCAGACCAACAGATATTGAGATCCCCTATGTAGTCCCACAATACATGCGAGATGCACAAGTGAAGGCTGAGTTTCTCTTACAGCTAGTTTTTGATCTTGACCAAAAGAATCCTTCTTATTCAAGCTTTGGTCCTAAGCAGGCCACAGAATTACAGTGGGTATGACTAGCTTATTCTTAAACATACCAATGAAGGAAATTCCACAGCCTTTCCAGGTAGTCTGTTTGAATTACCCGGTGATAGAAATTGTCCATGTATGATTTTTTCTTTTCCTTGTCCTGTCCTCATTGCAGCCACAGTGAATAAATGGTCAGGAACCTCTTTATATTGACCTACTACATATGGAAATTTTTTTCCTGGTTTTTGGCATTATCTTTTCCCTAGTATGACCTTTTCTTACAGAACAGGCTTCCTAACTCTTATGTCATTCTCGTTCTCCTCTGAGCTTTCTCTAGTTTCTCTATCCTTTTTCTGTTTTTAGGGGGTTTTTGTGTTGTTGTCTTTTTTTAAGTGAGGTGATGAAAATAGGGCATAGTAAACCAGGTAGGGCCTTGCCAGCACTGAGTAGAGGGGAATATTGACTTCTGTGAATTACATATGGCATTTGGGTTAGCGCACCCCAGCATTAAACATGTTGTTTCTGCAACCTGAAAGGGTTTGCCTCCAGTGGAAATTTATAAACCCTTGACAAAAGTAGTACTTCCCTGAGTAAAATTCCAGTTTTGTACAGTGGTATTTTTTTTTCCCCCTTTTTAAAGAAAATGAAAGTTTCTCAGTCATGTTAAGATTTAGAAGTATTTTGCTTTAAATTTGCGGTGTTCATTTGTATGCAGTCCTCACCGTTCGTTTCCACTGAGGAGCACAAATGGAATTCTGAGTTTTGAACAAAAGGTTCAGATAAATCAGTATACTGATAGCGAAACAAGAATTGATGCAGTAAGAGAGTTGCTATTAACTTTACTTTTTTCCCTGAGTGAAGCCTGTTTCCAAAACAATACATTATTTTTCATTATTAAGCTGTTAACATGATTTATCTTTCCATCTTCTCTTAACTAAGGGTAGTAAGTGTTCTGTAACAACTGAATGCTATTTCAGTCTTACATAAGAGTATAGGTTCCTCACCTGTAAATGAACAGTGACTTCCTTGTGAAGTACTTTGAGATTCTCAAGTGAAAGCACAGTATCAGACCTAAGTATATACTCGTCACACGGTACATTTCTCTACATGTGAGTTTAAAGTTATTGCTTCTAAACTGTGGGGTTCTTTCATGTGTTTTATTTTTTCCAGCTGTGTCCCTTGCGTGCAGCTGACTTTAACATTACTGGCTGAATATCACTGTGTGATGTCATATCTGAAAATAATTCCATTAAAGATAAGCTTTATGTTGCAATAATATATTAAGCATATATCCATGTGCATTTTTTTGTTAATGTTTGGTTCACAGCTGCAGCAGGAGTCCAAATCAGTTAGGCAAGAAGATAAGAAGAAGAAAGACATTTCTAGTACAAAACCTGAGTCTGTTATTGAGCAAAGATCATTTAACAGAACAGAATCTTCTCCAGTAGAGTCTTGGAGTAGTAAAGATACGATGCCTTCATCAGGTAAATCAAATGTTTCAATTGTAGTCTCAGGGCAACTTGCAAATCCAATTACTTGACTTAATTTTGTAGTTACCCTTGCTTTAAAATAGAGCAGACTGTGATAGCATGTTATTCTTGAGAATATATTGTACACACTGCTATTTAATATATACTTCAGAGCCTCAGAGAGGTGATAATTTTCTGACTGTGGACCCTGTCACAGTATCAGAATTCTTAAATATTTGTTGTTCTCTCTCAATAATGTTTTGTTTCATTCCATATGATGCAGACCATATCCCGTATTGTTAGCAGTGAGATGATATCACCAAGTAGGTTAAATACCTACTTTAAATTATCTTTCTGTTGTCAGAATACCATAAGTGTAATTTAAAGGATTACTGCTGGATTTTTGTGAAAACAGCTAATTTGATTAACTGTTCATTTCTCTGTACGGGTTCTGTATCTTCAGGTATTGGGAAAAAAAGAAATGCATGATTGACAAATGAAGCGTTGGATTTTATTTTGCTAGGTTTTTTGCAGTGGTGTTCTTGGTGCATCTTAAGTGGTTAAGATAATTGACTAGATCATGTAACAGCATATTTAACATACAAAAAATTTGATAGGCCAATTACTAAGAGAAATAGTGGAATTGCCTGTTAGGGGAGAACTAAATATGTTTTAAAATATGATTACTTTTTGTAGGGGCAATTCCCGAATTCTACTTGTCACTTAAACTTGCTTACTACTTTTTATTGTGTTTTCTGCAGAACATGCTTGGATGGGGTTTATAATTTTTTTTTCCCCTTTATTTTCACTGTAGTATACATTCACATCTTTCTTTGCACCTGTATTTTTTTCTGATTTAGTTTGTAGAATGCTTTGATCTGTTTTTACATTCACTTCAGGCCATACTGTCTGTAATGGATTTATGTATATAGATGTCTTCTGTCGTTGCTTTCATGGGTGGAATCAGTTCATGTCCCTGATACAGCCAAAAATGTCCATGCCCTAAATTAATTTGTGTTGTCAGAGGTGTTTATTTTCACTAGTCCAAACAGGGCAAAGCTTTCAGGAGAACATAGGGCCCTTTGTTAAACCAACTGATGTGGCTGGAAAAGAAGCAGGCTAGTAGTAGGAGGCACGGGGCTGGAACCTGCCTTTATATTCTCTTAGATCCTCTGGAATTGTAGTGTCATTAACTATGTCAGTCTTGTGCACTGTCATTCAGGATGCACCTGAGGACTCAATGTTTTACTAAACTTAGTTCATTGGTTTTGAAAGTCACGAAGTGAAACTAGGTAAGAATGTTTGTCTTAATTTGGCATTCTTACCATCTGGCAGCAGCTTCAGGGAAGATACTGATTCACTTGGTTTGGGGAGACAGCTGTGCTCCTGGGAGAACTGGGGGAAGAAAGACTGGAGATTTTTTTAGTACATCCCAGACTTTCTCTTCCTTTCTGTGTGTGGGACAAAGCATCGCTATTTCTTCTCTCACCCTGCTGTGTTTAGGAAGTAGTATTAAAGTATAGAGTAGGAGGAAGACCTGCTCTCCATCCACTGCTGTGTGCTCGTAATTACAGCATGTCTTCATCGTCCTCTATCACTTACACGTTTTTAACTAGAACCTGCTTATTTTGATCATTCATAAGTGTTTGGTAATACAGTAGTTCTCCAAATGCGTCAATAAGATTTTTTTCCTACAGCTCAAATATATGTATAATTAAATTTTCTTTAATATCTCTAACAGGAACAGTGAAGAAACCAAAATTTAAGCCTGATCCAAAACTTATGGACCATGGCCAGTCCAGCCCAGAAGATGTGGATATGTACAGTACCAGAAGCTAAGACAAATCTGCTTACAAATCTTTGCAAAGTATTAAAGACGAGGGGGAGGGAAGAAGGGAAGGAATAATCCTTACAATACATACTCTGTGAGGTATAATTTAATCAGGTATTTTCTTATATCCCAGTTTGTATTGTTGACTTACATGACTGTTTAGTGGCTATTTTGTTTCTCACTACTTGTAAGCAGTGAGAATTCACTCATGGTCAGTGTCATTAGTGAGACACTGAGAAAATGAAATTTGTCAGTGTCTTCTCACAATGAGGTTTCTCTGTGCCAAGCTTGTTAATAAATGTCACTTCACAAAGGATATTTGAAAATGTAAACATATCTCTATACTTCAGCTCAGATGTTCATTGATCTAAAAGAAGAATGTGATGGATGGGGTTTGCAGAGACTACTTTGTCTTTTTGCTTTTGGCTCTGAAGTGCAATTTCTTATTGGTCTGAGTACCCTTAAAAAGTCAGTTGTTATGTCATACGAATAGCATTATCTTTAATATTTGTATAAACAAGTCATCTTTTTTTCCATCGCAAAGTCATTTGTTGTTGTTTGTCCCTTTCACAAAGGTGAATGAAAACAACTTCTTGTCCTGCATGCTTCTTGTGTATTTAAATGTCACTGAAGTTGGGGGAAAACACACAGCTAATCTCTAAAACATCCTTTATGCATTCGTTTTCACCTACTTCTAATGCTTTCAAGAACTGTATGCAAATTGTTTAATCCGTGAAACTGATACTGTTTGAATTTACCTAGAAAGCATTAGCAGTGTTTAGGAAGTTGGAAACCTTCTGTAGTTTCGAGGTTTAAAGTGCTGACAAATATTAAAAATGCAGAAGTCATAGGCAGCCAGCTTTTCTTCCCAGAAGTTTGTATGCAATGCCCATTGATCTTGGTAAGATTTCTGTGAAATTCTGTCTTTTCCTGTAGGAATGAAATCAGGAATTGATTAAGGTTCCTAGGACGAAACTTTCAAACACAGCTTTTACTGTTGTGTCTGTCACTCTACTTCTGTTCATCCTCCATTTCTCTTCAGAACACTCTTACAAGGGGTGGAATAGCTCTGGTGATCTTCCTTGAACAAAGTGCAACTCATTAGCAGTACGCAATGATAATCAGCCCGCTGCCGAGAGGTGATCTCATCTGCATCTCCCATGGCACTTCCTGAATGTACGAACTGCAAAAGGACACTGTACTGGGAGCTCGTCCTTCGATCTGTTGAGTTCTATTATCTTTCAGTTAATGAAAATTAGTGCTTTATTGTAAAGTTGAGGGGGGGAAGCAAGAACAAAAAACTATACAAACAGGTAGTTTGGTTGGAAGACTTAAACCTGAAGAGAAAGGCTACTTCATCGGAATGTATTCTCAGTGCTGGGATAGGACAGGATATTTGCTCCTGTGCTCCAGAAGAAGAGGTTTCATAACCCAGTTCCTTCTTCTCAGGCTGCTAATGCAAACGCAGATTACTAGTGAAGTACGGGCAAGCAGTATTCCTTGTGTCACTGTGGGACTAGGAGAAGTTTTGAGGAGATATTGTGCAATGGAATGATGAATGAGCAAAAGAATAAGTAAGGCTTTTATGATTGTTCAGAAACAGATGAGTATTGCTATTTTGGAATCCAAATTTCAGGCAGAGTGTTGGATTTTGTTTTACAGAGTCCAACGGAAGGTGAAGTCAGTAACTGTGAGGTTTAAAGAAGAAGAATTCTGTTAGCTGAACTTGCTTGGGACTGCTGACGTAGAATTTAATGTGTTTTGTTTCTTTAATCATCTCTTAAGGCCCGGGAAGCTGTCAGAATTCAGGCAGCAATCAAAGGATGTTAAATCAATCTTCACAGAGTTCCTGGACAAGACACATTTAGCATTCCATCACAGAGAGAGGAGTAGAAAAATTAGATGGCTGGGCTTCATATACCATTTCCAGGGAAACAGATGAAGACATAAGGCAGAAAGTGAAAATGGTGAAGAAACGATCGTTTTCAAGAGCAAGACTGGATGGGAGAAATTGTATTATCTATCTCCATATCTGGCCTTTGATCAGATTCTGGATAAAAAACATCTAGGAAAAACCATCTTCTCTGCTTCTGGATTCTATTTAAATTCTAATTCATGTCCTTTGAGTGATACGCTACCACAACAAGTCAACAAGAAAGGTAAGCTGGTGCAAGTTTGCATGGAATTACTGTGGTGAAGTTATTCAGTACATAGTGGAAACCTGTGCACAGGAATTAGTCTGCTGGGAGCAGGGAGAGAAGCTACCTTGGAGAGCTGTTCAGGACAGCCATGTCTGCCCTTCCCAGGCCAGAGCAGGCCTTAGGAGACTGCTCTCTCCCTGCAGTGCCAAAAGCTAGTTTGGTCCTTTCCATACTTTAAGGGCATTACCACTCAAATCTCATGATACAGACAAAAGTGTTTGGTCTTCAGATGATAACACTGGACTGCTTGGTGGTTGGGCAGTCCAGGGTTAGATGTTTCGTGCAGGCAGTTTGTATTAGAACCCCTGATTTCGCAGGAGGTTCATGCTGTAAATGGATGTAATACACAAAGCTGTCCCTAGGCTGTATTTGAGTCTAAAATTACTCTTTAGGGCAGAATTGTAATAGAACTATGCCTCAGAGTTAAATCGTCATTCAGAAGTCTTAGGTACATTTTCTGGCACATAACTTAAAATTATGACTCCTGCCCTTATTAATGAATGAACAGTATGAGGAGTACAGTTCTAGAGCTCGTAAAATGGTATCCTTGTGCTGTGTCATTTCTTCTCGGGGGATGAGAGGCACGAGCCAGCACAGGTTTATTCTAGTACAGGGTTTGCCTACTACTGTCACTTTTTAGTTCAGTTTTTTCATCAGTTGATATTTCTCTGTCTCATTCTTCTCTACAAGACAGGGTAAATTTTTTTGTTTGTTCTCTCTCGACAGTTTTTGTTTAATATCCCCAGACAATTGAAAATTTGGGGCTAAAATTTAGAGACTTGGGTTTTGGTGCTGAAACCGATACGGCTAAAGATGATTGTTTCCCTATCTGCAGCCGAAGAAAATGGGACAAAAAAAAGTATGGAAAGTTTTGTGTCATGTCTGGGTGTGTGCTCTGCTTTCAGAAAGACCACAGGCAACCTCTCAGTTGGTATTTCTCTTCTAGGAGCACAGATTTATTAGTAGTGGGAAGGCATTTTTTAGTAAAACCTGGAATTATATATTATAATAGTTCTTTGCTAAGATAAACTTCTAACAGAGTCAATTATTGTCTTGTCCACCCGTGTGAGACACGTGATAAGAGAAATTTCTAGAGGTACCAAAAAAAATGCAGGTTGTTATAGAAAAGTTTGGAATGTATTTGCTGAAATGAAGGCAGCCCAGATCAGATTACTACTCTGCTCTCGTACAAATATTGGAATGGTGGCTGTGAATCTTTATTACTCAGCTGCCATTTTGTGCAGTGTTTATTTGTCAGATGTAAAAAGGTGCCTGCCCTCTTCGGTTCCAACATCTGAACCTCCACGTTTTATAGAATACTCTAGAGGTGGCTTGTTCCAGATGACTACAAGGCAGTGTAGCCAAATCTCTCTATTAATAATTTATAGTAAAGGTGCTATGCAGTGGCTTTAAAAAAGCAGATTCAAATCTACATTGTGCCATGTTTGTGAGTCCTCATTTAAATGTATGTGCCTGACAGTCTCTTTAAGATTTCAGCCCCAGTACGCAAACCTGTTAAACAATGAAAAATTAACAAAAGTACACAGAAAAGTTGCATTGCAAGACATGTTTTTATTAATTTATAGTGAAACACTTTGAAATGCCTCTCAAATACATCATTAATAATCAAGTTTCTTTCATAATGCAATAATACAGTAACATAATTAAAGAATGTATACTGTAATTTTTATAAGATGTAAGTTATATATTTGAAAAAGCCATTGGCTTAAAGAACTGAGTTACATGATATAATATAGAAATTGTTTTAAATTAATGCGTGGTTTTTTATTTATGTTTGATTGTATTTGATATATAGAGATTTGGAACTTGTTGATACTAATTTTTTATTTACGTAAAACTGATTGTGATACTTTATTGTGTCATATCGCTGTGAAGCACCTGAAAATAAAGGGTGAGAAGATGCTTTTTAAAAGTGTTTAACTTTTGTATGTTGTCTCATCTGTAGGGCAAACTGTCAACTCCTTTTCTCTGAGGCACATTTTAAAAGCTGATTGGTAAACCTGACTAAATCACACCTGTTTCACTCATGTTGGGGAAAAACTTCACCCCTGAAGTACTGAAACATACATTCCTGGAAGAAATCACCGAAGTAACATGCAGGACATATTAATGCTCAGCACGTGGTTGTTTATGTGTCTTAAATTTTGAGAAGTCCTTCCACTTTATTCTCTTGGTGATTTCTTCTAAAGAATGCTGCAGCTCAGAACTTGGGGAAGATGAAGGCTTTTATCCATACTGAAGAAATGACACGTGGTGTTAAAAGAACAAGGCAGATAGCAAATATATTTACCTTAGTATGGCTCTGTAATAATCTTCTCGGTAAAGTAATTTGCCAATTCAAGGGTCGTAAGTAATGTAATGCATGGTGTGACCTACAATGTAACTACTTAAAAGAAGAAAAATTGTGTGAATAAGTAATGTGGCTATTTTAATGGCAGATTATCATTATGATTCTTGAATAACATTGGAAATATTGTAAAGATTATTTTTTTTTTAATGCATTAGTATGGTTGTCATGTAGTGAAAGTTTGGAGTATTTCTGAATCACATTCAAATACGGAAAATGTATTTTAAATCTCAGAAGAAAGTGGGGGTCCTACAAAGCGTATACATTTTAAAAAGGAGCATTAGTATGCACTAGATTGTGTGTAGTTTTTATTTTAAAATGCAGGGATTCTAAGAAGCTCAGCTCAGATATGTGCTGAGGGTAAGCTACAGTCAAGAAAGACTGTAATTGAAACCAATTCTAGAAGTTATCATATTATTTGTATCACCACAGTACTGATGTGCTCTTGTAGACCAGAGCAAGTCCACAAACCAAACTGAAACGCTAAGAAGGAGATGTAAAAGTTGGAAAATCTTGTTGTTACACTAATTTTTTTATTTGAAGAAACTTCTTTATGTTTTAAAGTCTAATGGCCAGATCTATTTTGTGTTGAAAAATATGTGTATGTTGGTACATACTAACAAGTTGGAGAAGGAGAAGAGAAAGGAGATAGAAATCGAAGTTTCATCACTGACTTGAAAGTGGTGAAAGGGAGGTGTGTTTGGGAGCGCTGAGTTTGCTGCGGGGCAGTCAGAACACCATTATTCAAGGTGCAGTTAGTTCTTTGCCCTTTGATTTACGGGTTGTAGGAGATTGCTTTTACTGAAACTGAAAGAAATTCCGTGTGTTTCCCTTGGTGTGACCAGGTAACAGGTCTAAACTGAGGCTGTCATGGCTTGAAGTGTTGGTAACTTTTTGGTGCTTTATTTGTAGCAGTCCTAATGTCAATATTTGAGAAATGTGTAGCTTGCTTTCTGTTTGCACCTCCCTCCAAACCTCTGCAACACAACAGCAGTAGAAAGAGTGTTCTCCAAAGCCGTCTTGAAGCAGATCTGAAATTAATAAAAATTAAGGCAAATGAGCACTTGACTAGCTTCCACCATTAATTTTGGTCAGTAACTTTGCTTTAGTTGTATATAGCTGTTTGAGGAAATATATAGCTGTTTGAGGAAATATATATAACAGTTATATATAGCTGTTTGTAGAACATGTGGTCTACCTAGATGGTAGCTGTAGAATGTGTAACTTTCCACTTGATTTCGCTGCGTTCCAGAAGCTAAGACAGTAAGAGAAAGAGATGAATGTGCTGTGGAATACGAAGCTAACAGCTGTTCAGGCCGATTGGCATTGGTTTCATTTGTTGTTACCAAAGTAGGCACTAAAAAGAGAAACCTACTGCTGCTATCGTCTGCAACCCTTCCGAGGGGCCTGGTCCAATTCAGTGGAATGCCAACAATGTAACGGAAAGTCAGTAGTTTGGGTTTTGTCACCCGCCTCATTAGAACATCTCACCTGCGTAAAAACTGCCAGTTACATTTCTGCATCTTTGTCTCAATCAAATTTGAAGTACAAGTGTTCTGTATATCCCACAACCCGACGTACCGGCGCTCAGCAGCTGTGAGCTGGAACCAGGGGGGAAATTCCCTGCCAACTAGAAGAGGAAAGCGTGTGTATGAACTGGTACTTCACCCTGCTGCGTTACATCTGAAGGAGGATCACGCAGTTTGTTTTACTGAGGTACACATTAATTTCTCTGTTCTTGCGAGTGTGATGCTGGGTTCTCTTGTAAAGCAGTGTTCCAGCAGGGCTAAGAGTCAATCTTATCGTCTGCTATAACATTAAGTGCTGTTAGGCTTTCAGCCAAAGCAGTATTCTTTCAAGAATTTCCTCAGCATTGATTTTTACAGATCATTATTTGTCCTTTGAAAAGTAAAGGTTAAAGTTTACCTTTTGCTGTTAATGTAACTGCATTTGGCATGTTTTCATAAGCAGCTAGCTCCTGTCAGATGGAGAAATCCATGCTGGGATTTTATCTGTTATGGAGAAATTTCGAGGGCGCCATTGTAAAAAAACAATGTGCTAACTTGAACTTCAATGCAGTTCATCTTTCACAAACTTTGGGTGTATCCCCATTTCTTCCTGTGTAGTTCTGCAGGATGACGAGTCATTCACAGAGAGGCCGTCACATATTCAGGATCTTGTTGTGCAGTGAGTGTTGAGAATTTTTTAAAAGACTTTTTAAATAATAACAAGGCAAGATGACAGTTTGGAGGTATGCTAAGGGGTCAGATTTTGTTGTCGTTCATCCTTGCCAGAGGGGTGTTTTCTGTTCTTTTCTTAGAAAGGAGACACAATTGCAAAAGAGAAGAGTTAACAAAACTTAGTGGTAGATGCATACAGTTACAGGATTCCTTCTTAGCTCCTGTCTCATCCCTGTTAGTCAGCGTCACAACCAGCATGCCCTGCACGCCTTTCTGAGGCTGCATTCTGTCTCAAACAAAGCGATGGAGAAATCCTCCTTTCCCTTTCTCTCATTTGTTGTTTGGTTTGTACCTGGGCTCGGGCTGATGGTCAGAGTACATGGAGCAGCGGAGGCTGCTTCCCCCCACCCCAGGTGGACTCTTCTGAGTTTGTATTCCTCTTGTGCCCTACCACATTCTTCCTGGGTCTAAAGGCTTCCTGCTCATCAGAATGTATTTAAGACTGTTGAAACAATTTAAAAACCTATGTGTTCATTTCACAGTGTGTCGTACCAAACTCTCGAAGTCTAGTTTATTCATAGCTTTATAGAAATTGCCCAGGAAATAAATAATAGAAAATATTTTAATAATGCAAGAGATTAAATAGTAGAGATTTAACGTTCAGCACCTTGTTCAGATCTCCATTTCTCCCTCCTACTTTCTCCTCCCTTAGTTCCGCAGTTTCTGAAGTCATTGGCACAGGGGAATAGCCTTGTCTCAACACTTACAAAAATAACGGCTGTGTAACGAGTAGAAAAGTAGCAGGAGTTTCCTTTATGGGAGTCAGGTAAATGGAGAAATACTGTGATGCCAGTCACCCGCAGGTAAACTTGCCTAGATGGTTTGGTATTGGAAAAATGATTCAGCAGTGTGAGTCTATAAGGCTGAGTGCCGTGTGGGGGGTCTTGAAGGCAGATCAGCTCTGAAATTGAATAAACAAACATATTAGGGATACAAAGCTCTAAAAAATACATCCCTTCCGGCCCAGAAGATATGAAGAAGAGCAAAGAAACGCTGCTGTTGCGGCACTTGCTGTTTTGTGTTTCCTATCTGTTGACCTAAGACTGCAACGTTAGTGTGCATGTTCTATTTGTGTGGATGCTGCTCATATTTGGGGCTATTTAGAGCTATTGTGAATGAATACAGAATATAGAATAATCAGAGAAAGAAATTCCTCTCTAGTTGTATTTGTTAAACTCCTTCCTTGGATGAGTTTTACACGGTAGGTAGATGTATTTCATTTGTAAACTGAAGTCGTTACTGTACACGTTTACTATTATTTATTTTGCATTCATCAGTAGTATTTATAATGATAAATATTATTGACCAAAACAATGTTAATACTTCAAAGGAGTCAACTTTGATTAATTGAGGCAATCAGTGGGCTGGTGATGCAATTCTCTGACACCCATGGTGTGCATTTGGAATCTCTTCTGTTCAATAAGGTTTCTAGTATGAACTATTACAAATAAATTAGCTATCATGACTGTATATTGTAATGGATAGCACTTGCTAAGAGTTTGAGTAAAGCAGGTTTTAAGTCAATCATTCTTGACTGAACAAAGGCCAAAATAACTCAGCACAATTTGGTGAGTTTAAACTACAAAACCCTTTACTGTAGACTTAGGCGTCTGCATGTCGTGCATCGGTGAAAGAACTTCCAAGGGGAGGGATGGGAGAGTCCCTTTATAAGCTTTCGCAAGTCCCAGGGAAACAGAATAGCCAATAAGTGTTGATGCAGAAAGCAGCTGTTATTACAAAGCAGGACAGTTTCTCTACTATTACACAAAATTACTCACAACTGCTCTATTCACAGTCTACATATGACTACGTAGTCAGTGATTTAGAACTCGCAGGCATCATGTGTCACTGGATTGTGTTTATGTGTCTTGACCTACAGGTTATGAAGTGCAAGCTCTATGTGGAGCCATAGAAACCAAAGTTTAAAAGTGTGGTGTAGGTCAGCAAAATAGTCTTTAACCTGTCGGCTGAGTACAGTTTCCTGTGTTACATATTCTGGTGTTTTTCTGCTATTTTTTCCATTCAAAAGTCTCAATAGAGCTTTCATTACCTTTTTAGACGATTGTTGCAAGTTATAAGTCAGAAGATCATGGATTTCAGAGGTAAGAAAAGTTTAATTACTGTGAACATCAGGAGATTTCCTTATTTTAACTTAGCTATCTTAATTCATTCCAGTATTTACGCGTTAAAAGCATTGTATCGGTTGAGATAAAAGCTTTTTATATTTAAGAGATCGCCAACACACCGCTTTCTGACACAGATAGAGGAAGGCTACATTGAAGAGTAGTCTGAGAGAGTTTAGGATGACATTTAAATCATATGTTTACATTTTGATAGCTCCCTACATTTTATTTGCTTATTTTTCCCTGATACAATTACTTGGACTTGGATTCTTGGCACTTCTGGAAGAAAAAAAAAAACTTGAGAGGCTTAAAAGTATTGCAGGCCAAAGAGAGGAGGACAGTCAAGGAGGAAAGGTGGGAAACAGCAGTGTGAGAGACTCGTTGAGGAAACAGATACCAGCTTTTACTGGGGTAGGTGAAAAGGGGAAATAAATCAGCAGCACGAAAAGAAGCCCGAGATTGCTATGTGGGAGCTGTGAGCACATCTTACGTTTCTAACGAACACTGTGGGTTGTTTCCACAGTGTAAAGGATAGCAAAGCACTTCAGCAGTACCTGGGATCGGTGCTCACTTTGGTAATGGTGAACAGAGAAGATTCTAGAAAGCCTTTAAAAAGTGATCTAGGGAAGTCAGTGCCATGGGAAAAGATGTCACGTTCCTGTCTACGATGTCTTCCTCCTTGTTGTTCTTTGATGAGACACAGAATTCCAGACAGTCCTGAGACGTTGCTGGGCAGATTGGAAAACAGCTCATGGTGCAAACATCAAAGCCAGGCTTGGAAGAAAATGCTGCCAGCAGAGAATGAGAAACTTCCAGGTAGAAAGATAAACCTCTGGGATGTTACTTGGGATATTGACTTTCTCAGTCTCTTCTCATTCTCATCTTAAGGGAAGAAAACAACCGGCAAGTGCAGTTTAGTCTCTTGCTCTAATAAAGCAATCCTTCCTTCTCAGTCTCCAGAATATGTTTGTGCTTGTTTTCCTATCTGGCTATTTTTATGCAAAATTAATCTCCCCATCTTACGCAGTTAGATTTTTAATTTGTATCCCTTCTCTTTCCAGATGGATGTGTATGCGGGAGGTATACTCTTAAGATGAAACTTGGAGTGGTGTTTTTTTTGTTTTTACCTATCAAAACCTCTCCATCTGGTTCTGATCATTACTTCCCTACCTGCCTTGGGGAATTTTTCATTTTAAAAAGTATCTCTGAAGGAGAACTACAACTTTCATTTGTCCTGCGTGTAAATATCACAAATGAATGAGTGCTGAGTAGGGTCACTAGCAAAATCGTAGTAAGAATTATCATTAAGTTGCAAGTAGTGGTCTTGGTGTGGTCAACACTATGATTTGAAATACTTGTTTCTCCTAGTTATGAACAAATGTTGTGGCTTGGTGCTAGAATATGCTGGGCTCCTCGTCCCCCTTGATGCAGCTTTCACTGTCCTCTGCTTAGCTTTCACTTATGAATTATCTTCTCCAAAAGATTCAGAAGATATTCATTAAAGCGGATATTTAGATCTTTTGCCTTTAAAATCTTTTTTTAATCTAGGGGGGGAAAAAGCATGGTACCAAGTAAGTTTTTGTTTCAGTTCCAGCTGTAGTAAATTGAGCTGTTGTGATTGGGACCGGAATCTGGTGCAATTACTTGTGGGGAACAGGCATCTTTATACCTTTATGTATGCCAATAAAAATGTCTAAATAAAGCTGCAGTTTGGACTGAAATAAATCTCAGTGGGATTCCACATTCACAAGAAGAAAACAGATTTGGAGGCATGGGACAGTGTAAGAATTCATGTCTAGTCAGTACAGAAATTTTAGTTTTACTTTCCTTTTAGAATTTTATTTGAAAATGCATAAACACATATGGGGATAAAGAGGAAGAACATGTATGATATTTCATGCCAAAGTGTGGGAGAAGTTTTGGTATAATCATGACATTGGAAGTTAGGAAATCATATACTTGTATACATATCAAAAAAATGCAGAAATAGCAAGATTAATGAGACATTTTTATGGAACTACCCAGTTGTCATAAAAGAAAATACACTGGAGAAGTTATCAGGAAGCTGTATCTGTTAAGAGTTAATTGGTAATTCTTTATAGAGAAGGATGCTGTAAACCCAGCTCAAAATCCACAGTCCTTGACTTGCTATGGTAAAGAACAGCAGCAGAAGGGAGAGTGCGTTCTGCTGCTAGCCAGATCCGGAGGAAACGGCCTGTCACCACAGTCAGCTTCAGGATGTCCGTTCTTAACGTCTTGCTTTTCGTTCTGTTCGTGGCCAGCGATTCGCGGAGTGAACAAGAAGCTTTAGAACGTAAGACACAGTTGCCTTCTTGCTTTACAGCTTGTCAGAATAGGGATGTTTCTATCAAATGCCTGGCTTACCTGGGGTAGTGCTGCTGTGGTATTGCACTCTCAAAAGTACTTCTGAGGAAATCCTCCTTATGGCTTAGGTAGAGTTTATTTTTAAATAATGGGAAAACAATGAAAATGTTAAGACCTTTGTGGGACAGCTGTTTGCCTGTGTTTGTTGGTACGAAGTGTTTCATAGTTCTTGAGTTCTGTACTGCCAAGAATGTGGTGATACTTCAGAGACATAGGTATGCAAGAGAAAAATGCTTTCCCTTTCACCTGTTATTCTGTACTTCTATACATTAAAAACATTTCAACCATGTGAATTACAATACTAGGTATTCTGGTGGGTGAATCTGTCGATGTCAAAAAGACACATTTTAAATGAGCAAGATGGTTCAGTTCTTCTGTAAGAAGAAAGAATTAGTAAAAATGAGACATTTCTTTGATAAAACATTTTTCTAAAAATACTTTCTGAGATGAAGAAGGAAAAAATGAGCAGTAATTAAGACCATGACAGCCAGAATACATTGA
>Ga0181612_176583_pt1 | contig 16258 bp, 11 predicted proteins | sample HoacroProtozoa21_FD_119630 | JGI IMG/M metagenome (GOLD analysis project Ga0181612, IMG submission 119630) | Hoatzin crop microbial communities from Cojedes, Venezuel. Combined Assembly of Gp0051906, Gp0051904, Gp0051908
TATTACGATGACTAAAATACTTTAAAAGAAACATTGTGTAAAATACTTGCAAAGCTCCATATGGCAGCTACCATACCCTACTTTTCTGAAGTGCAGAGAAAAGCATCAGTGCTTAACAAAATGGCAACAGATTGAGGCTTATGCTCAGTCCTTTTTCTGAACACCATGTACTGAAGTCATACTGAAAAAGAGCTTGGAAAATCCCCTGCAATCAAACCCAGAGATCTGACCAACCCTCATGTTGCTCTATGCACTATCTCAGTAGATAAATTCTGCAGTAGACTAGATATTATTTCAAATAAACACTCTTGTCTATATCAAAGACATTTATGAGTCACGCAGTGTAAGATCAAAGCGTTAGAAATAAAATTAGTTGCTACCCTGCACCAGTCCACAGACACCATTTAATTCTCCTCCTGGTGGAGAGAACTGGCTGTCCTAGATTGCCACCACTGACTCGGACTTCCCATGGTCCTCAGCTCAAGTTCAAATGCAAGTCCTTTCAGAAGCCTTTGAAACAAATCTGACTATTTTATATTTTTAATTTCATTTGGTACTAGTTGTGGCATCTGATATCCAGTAGACAGTGTCTTTTTGGTTAGTAAGGAATAGAAAGTTTTAGCACTCAGTTTCTGCTCTGAGTATCTGTCGAGACTGGTGGTCTTTCTTCGTACTTGGGTGAACTGAGCATATTTTGTTAGGAGCTCTAGTAGGGCAACTGGGAATTAAGACATTAAAATGCATCATTAAAATAAATATTCTTTGTAACTCCATCACACAGGGTCAAGCCTAAGACTTCTGAACATTTAAATGTTCTTTTTAAGGATTAAAATTACGCATATATATACGCATCTGAGACTGGGTATTGAATTAAATGCCTGGAATATCACTATTCCCCCTCACACATTTTTTTGTTGACTTCAACACTACAGGTTCTTGAATGTGGAGCTGAAAACACAGGTTCAGACCTAGATAATGACCAAAGTAAGGCTCAGCATTTAAATTTCTTATGGCAGTCTTTGTCTGCCTCATTGATTATCACAAGTAATATTTTTAAATGCCCTGAATCCTTAAGTATTATTGATTTTAACTGAGATTTTAAAATAGGATTTAAATTATTTCAGAATCCCAGTGCTCTAGAAAATTCGTGTTTTTCTCACTTTATAATACACTAGCTAATTAAGTTCACCCAACTCATGTGACAGGAAGCCTTCAGTACCAGTAAATCTGAGGAAGCCAAGGCACAGACTGCCTTCAACAATCATGTCTGCATTACAGCCCACTTCAAACAAAACATGACTCAAAAGATACATGCTTGGACCCATTGCCATTCATGCAAATTTTTAACTATGCTTCAGATTGTCTTACGTGTATCACATATTCAACTGAAATTGCACATTACTTTGGTAACTCCCACAAAATGTTATCTCTTTCCTAGGCCTACTTTGAGTTTTCCTTTTTCTTCTTAAATTAAACTTAGATTTCAATTAACAGCTAGCTTTACAGATGCTCGTAATGATTCCTCCCCACCGACTTGCAGTAACGGGTACAGAAGAACCAACATTGAGCACAGCTGCACCAATGCAAAAGAAAACATTTCTTGGTACCGCATATCTCTTCCTCACATTTCTCTTTTGTGTACACAAAGCATCATACAGAACTAAGGGACTGGAGCGCTGGTGAGCAGTCTACTGGCTTCAGTTATTTTTATGGGTCCCAGTTTAACTCACTATCCAATCCATTTTCCAGTATGGCAATGACGGAACAAAAGAAAACAAAGAAAACACCAACCTCAAATGCATATGACAGCTATTCAGATGAACTTGGGGTTTTTTTAGCTACAGAATAAGGGTTCTTCAAATAGCATAATTCTCATCCCACACAACCAACCACACCTGAATGGACGTGCTAGCAATTTTTTCCGTTAAATCACTAAGGATCTGTCCACATTCCCCGCTTTATGGGCTCTTGGGAAATCAGTCCAAGGGTTGGCAAAGTCAGATGAAAAAAGCTCCTTCTTCTATTATCTCTGTCATCAGACCCAACGGACACCAGTCCTCTCCTTTTCAAACTCTTGCCTGTAGAAGTAGTAGCGTTTCTACAGAGGCTGTTCTCCCTACTCACAACATGGACAGAGAGGGGAGGGATGTGAGAAGTTTGCAGCCCTTGTAGGGGAGCATCAACTAGCCTGATGAAGTTTTCAGAACCGTTGTTGCTGGAGAAAGCTTTCCTGTCTCTTATTCCAATTAATTTTCCCAGTTGTTTCCACTAAATTCAACAGAAGAGACAACTTTTAGTCATGAACTTCCACAAATTCAGTGAGGAAGTTAGAGATCCTTCCATGTTCCGGGTGGTTTCTTCTCACATATCACCACCCATAATCCTGAACTGAACAGGAAAAATTATTTTCTGACTATACTGATATTATAAGAACTTCACTAGTCTCCTTCCTATACTCCAAGATCTTATCTGGTTTCCTATGCTAGCAGGAGTGAAAAGCTTACAGGAGCTGATATATGAAATATCATGTGATTTTTGTGTCATTCTTTGATCACAAATGAACTCTAGGCCTTTTTTTTAGCAATGTTTCTTTCTTCTTTTCCCCTAGTTTTTGAAGTTTTGTAATTCAAACAAAGTCTTAAAGGAGCAACTCGCTATGGATTCTTCCAACAAGCTATGCAAATTTTATGGGAACAAAAAAAATTATACACTTTGATTGTTACTAGTGTGTCATTAATTGCCATGGTGAAAATAACAAGAATTTGCGTAACTAATACTGCATTAGAAATGAAATTCCCTCAAAAACTTCATTGCTGTTACTTTCATTATCATTTAGATTATCATAATCTACAGTAAGTAATCATTTTAATTCTTAATCTTAACCTTAATAACCAGAACTGCTTTCTTATTAATTGTAATTTAAATAATATTTTAAAGATTGCATGTGAGAGTAGCATAGCAAAAATACTAAGGGTGGCAAGAATTTATTTTGTACTTGATTCCTAAACAAGTGATTTGCAATTTTTTTCTCATTTTCCCCCTGTATTTTGAGTAAGCATCTGTACTAACTAATAATAGATATCAAAAAAGTTATTTAGGCAATTACATTCCTAGACTTTTAGCTGCTTACTTCAGTCACACTGAAAGTTGCTTTTCTGTATAGTATGCACTTTTTTTTTTTTTTAAAAAAGCATTGGCAGAATTAGACCCTTGGGCTACTGGAATCCTGCAAGAAGAGAATTGCCCCACAGGACAGATTTTTCTCTCTCTCTTTTTCTTGTTCTGATTAGAAATATATTATGTATATTCCTGCTTTCCAATAAAAACTACTGACCTCAAGCTTCAAGAATCAGGGATAAAATAAAACAGAATGATAAAAGTTGGGGGTTGGATGGAAAGGAGAGGGAAATGTGTCCCCTCAGGCAGCTGGCTAAGAAGGTATTAAGACATTTCTGGTTTTGAGGTATAGATCAAGAGTTAAAAGAATGAGAGGAAAAAGCAGTCTGTTTCCCATGTGTTTAGAATTTGATGGTATTTATGCTATCACAGAAATCGTCAAAAGTTACATGGAGCTGGAACCAGAGAGCTAATTCTACCCTCTCAAGGGGATTTGATTTGGAAACCTTGTCCCCACAGCTAATATTTATTTTCCTCTTCTGTTATTCTTTGCATATCAAATCTTCCTCCCAGCACCACTTCTTGATCGAGCTGTTGTCCTGGGAAACGAATCAATGAGGTTTGTGCTTGCTCTTGCCTCTGCGGAAGAGAGTGGGGAAGCAGTAGGGCCTGCTGCTCTGTCACCACTGCGTCTTCTGCTCGTGGAGGCCCAATGCTTGATTTCTGCGGGCACCCTCACTGCTCTGGGTAAGAGAAGCTGCTGATCGCAGCCTTGATTGCAGAGAGAGGACTCCCTGAGACAGCACGCTGGGTCCAGCCGGCTGAATGCTCTCAGCAGCACCCCAGGAAGCCTCCGGGGTGCTTCTTTTCTCGCTCCCTCTGTACATAACCATCTGGCTTGCGCATCAGCGAGGCAGTTTCATCTCGCCAGGCAGCAAGAAAGCCCATTCCTGCTTCAGAACAGCTGGGAACAGAGGTACTTCTGTAAACTAACTGTGGCATCTACTGGCACGTGAACAAACCAAAACGTATGTGGCTTCCCATATGAAGACGTTCTTCCGAAGCAGCAGTGCATGGACTGCAAAGAGATGATCTGCAGAAACTCCGCGAGCACTTTGGGCACAGCAGGTCAGTCAACCATGCACCTTAGCATAGCTACCACACTACCGCCTGGACGCAGAGGTATTAACTCCCCTGAGGAAACCATATTCTTCTTTCAACTAATATTTCTTACTTTTAAGACAGACTGAAAGTAGCAGTCTGCCTCTAGCAAAGCAGACTATTCAAATCATCTGTCATTTCAAATGAAAAGAAACATTCAATGGTAACAGAAACCTTCCCTGCTCTCAGTAACTGGACAGAAACCCACTTCTTCTCCGTCGTCTTTTCTAGCTATCCCCCAGACCTAAAGCAGTCCAAAATCTAAATGAAAGACCTCACCACATTTCCCGAGAAGACTGACCCAGAGTATTCTCTCATCTACTCAGCAGCAGGTGATCATGTGAATCCCTTATATCACCGGGCCCTGATTAGAAAGTACAAATGTCGGCTAGTCTTGGCTTTCAAGGGGCTGTTCCCATTATATGTTACAGATGATAAATGTTTCTGTGCTGACAAGCCTTTATTCTTTTACATGTATTTAGCATTATGTCAAAACTTTTTCCAAAAACAATAATAGTCTTAAGTCCATTCTGATGAGTATGGCGCATTGTAGAGCATCGTCCCCTACACTGCCGGTGACAAAACATTTCCTGATCGTGCTGCTCTTTGAACATGAAGAAATAGGACAATGTTTATCATGTGGCCTCGAAGTTTGACTACCATAAGACAAATCTTTTTCAGCTCTATACCACTACTGCCTTACTCCAAGTAAGGTCTAATGTGCCATTTTTTGTCCATTTACAAAAGAGTGAACTGCGGAGAAAACTAAGCAAAGACAATGCCTGCAACTGCTCTGGGCAATCTGCAGCGGTGGGCTTCATTCTTGTTTGATCAGGAAGACAGAAGATTCTCCTTCCATAACAGAGGCCAACAGCTGACAGGACTACCTGTGTGACACCCTGCTCTGGCAAATGTTTGAGATAGATCTACTGAGACAAATGTTACTGTCCTGTTTGTTCAAAAAAGGTATCTAAGTATTTCTGGTTTTTCCAGCAATGCTATCCACTTATATTGCAACTGCTTTAGAAATAGCAATCACGCATCACGTGCATCACATGAAGTCTGTGTCCCTCCAAAACCTTCTTGTATATCCCACTTCACAAATGAGAAAACTGCAGCACTGAAATCCCTGATGTTGGAAAACTAAATAATAATCAAGTTCCATCCATCTACAAGAGATCATGCAAAAGGCTACAAATATATGTCAGCTCCATGACTAATGTCTCCAAGAGACTACCACTGTGCTGGAAATGGCTTTCATCTAAATTCTGAGCCCTACTTATTTTTTTTTTCCAACTGCACAGTTTCCTATCATTGGTTACATTAATAGAGTTCACAGAATACCTTTGGAAAGAAAATGTTTCTGACAGTCACCTACCACTTTTTTTTAGGCAATGACGTTAGAGACAGAGATTTCCAAAGCCATCAATCATTTTTAAAAGTATAACAGGAAGTTAATAAACTTTTACATCCAGAAACAGAGGTTTTAAATCCAGAAACTTTTACAGCCTCACAAGAGGTGGTCTTTTTGCCTAAACAGTTTTACAACATTTCAATAAGAAATATATTCAAGCACTTAAGTGCTTGTTAGTAATTGCAATCAATGAGTTTTCTTTTTTTAAAGTATGTGGTATATTTTGATAGCAACAAAACCTCAGAAATGTATGCTAAAATCACAAGCACTTCACAAAAACAGAAGCTAGGTATGTTGATTAAACAATCCATTTGATATTGTTTGTTTGCCTCTGATGTTATGAATTATTTTCCTAAAATGTATTAAAAACTAAAGTATTCCAATATAATGAGAAACCTTCACAGGTCGTCCAACAGCTGCCTCCTGAGTTTTTCTTTTTTTTTAATTAATCGAACGAACAGAAGTAAACGATGGATTATTTATTGAAAATTCAATCACCCATGTATAAGAAAATTTGGGGATACTAATATCATCAGATATCTAGGACGCTTCTTTCGACAACCAGTTTTACATCAAATTTACCTTCATAATTTAACATTAAGAAATGAAAACGTTTTAGGACTTACAACAGGTACATGCTACATATTCTACAACAGCTGCAGGTTTTCAACATAACATAGAGAAACAATGATATGAATGAAAAATTAAAGGAACAAAATACAAACTACAAAAGATGACAAATATCAACAGCTGAAAACCAAAGAATAAAAAAAGAGCAATTGGGGAGGCCAATCCTGCACTTGTGTAAAATAGTTTCAAATTGCTACCATGAGCAAAAAAAAAAGTATTAAAACTGTGGATTCCCACAGAGTCATTGGTTTTATGGTCAAAAGGACTCAGTGCAACCACCTAGAGTCAGATTTTCCCCACAGTGTATTTCCTGTACCAAATAAAAACTCTTTATGGATATGCAAGCAAATCTTTAAAAAATTATGTTAACTACTGACAGAGAGTCTTTACATGGCAGAGAATCTCCCGACCTCCTGCGGTAACTTCCTTCACTGGTAAAATGTTGCAGCTCATTTCCTTGGTAAATCTGTCTAGTGCGTGTTCAACCCTCACACTGTCACAAAAATATGTTCTTTCCAAGCAGGTAATAGGAATGGTTTTTACCCTCACTCTACCTTCTGAATAGAAAACTTTTGACTATGGAAGAGATGTAAAAGACTCAAAGCTGAGGGGAGGCTACTTCTGCTGTGTTCCGTAAGTTTTGGACCAATCCTTTAATCTGTTACTTCTACCCTTCTCTACCATTTATCATTTAGCACCAGCATGAGCATACCACTGGGTGCAGGAAGCGTGTCTGAATAAAAGGCTGAAAAACTTCACACAACACACAACAAAACTGAGCAGAGGTGAAGAAGGAAAAAGCATGAAAGAAATATATTTGCAAAATGACATCTTGGTCCCTACACTCTACTGTGTAAGTAGGGACCTTCCCACTGAAACGGCCAGTTTGGTTTTTAAAGATTCTTTATGAACACCAAAGCATGCTCGCCTGCAGCACAGTTATTTTTCACTAATTGTAGAACCAGCTGGATCTTTTTTTCAAGACATAGTCCAAGTCCAATTGACTCTGGCAAGCATTAGTAAGTTATTTAATTACTAGTTGGTAAACTTCAGATCTGGTGCTTAAGACTATAATTCCCCATTGATTAACTTCTTACACACTGTTTATTCCTGTGCAGGATTGGCTCCCTCATCTTACAGTTTCTGGAATGGCAGAACTGGAAACCTTTATTACTAACCAATTTTAATATACATGAAACAGCTTCAGTAAAACACAAGGCAGCACACTGCACATATAGTGACAGGACGTCTTATGGGAGAGTTTCTCTTTGCCAAACTGAAAAATCAATTCAATCAGTTTCTTACATAATTTTCTGAGAATAGAGTAAGGCTTGTGAAAGCTGATGCGGTCACCCAATACTAGGAGATATCTCAGTTTTATGTCTTTATTTTTAATGCTTTAAATGGAGACAACTTATTCACACACGGAACGCTGTAAACTATACCAGCTGAAAGGCTGAAATCCAAAAACTTCATGTTTTCTCTTAAACTTCGGACATAATAAAACACCATTAGAGTGAGTTAAGTGCTATAACTCCATGTACTAACCCTTAGTGAGGAAGAAACTTGAATTAGAATTCAGCTCCATTTAGCAACCATTTTCACCCAGACGTATATTAGTATCTCTCCCAGCTGCATAATTTGGTACGGCATGTCAATCTGCTCAAAAGCATTGATGAACAGTCCAGGGACTCTAATTTGCTGAAACAGTTATCAGCTAAAAATCTCACACACGTCTGTTGCAAAGGACCAGTGAGCATTTAAATCATTACTAAAGAACTGAAGATAATATCAAAGCTAGAAGAAAATTTAAAAATTGTTACTGGGCTATTTTTCCAAGACCTTAAACACAGATTCAATTGTAAGCTTGAGAACACAGTTCTTAAGTTTACCCGAAGTCTGAGCTCAGTCAAACTCAGCATACACAGATGCAGTTTTCTGGAGGTGCGCTGGAGGTTGTTCAGACCAGCAGTTAAAATAAACAGCTGGTTTTATGAATTCATATTCAGAAACTGTCTTCACTATGCTGCACTCCCTAATGTTTCTCCTTCCTTACGAAATGTTTATGCTCATACTGGTGAGGAAATACCAGTCTTCTTTGTTTTACTAGTCATGCAGACCTAGACTTCCCCGTCTAGCAGGTATGAACAGCAAGGAAACATTTGGGAAAAGAGACACGGGAAGTCTCCAGCTCTACCGAAGGGATGGGATGAAGCTTCTGTCACTGAAGCAGTGTCCAGTACAGCTCTGCCCCCTGTTCACCCCCACCGTGGAAGTCCAGCCCATGTTTAAACCCAGGGATGACTCAGACTGTTTTGGATATCTCCACAGAACAAGGGATGGGAAAACTTCTACATAAATAGTATAGTAGTTAAAAAAATCAAAACTAAACAAAAATAACCCCTCACACCCCAGCATTTAACCCCTCTCCCCCTCCCCTCCAAATTTCAGCCAGGGAAAATGAGTTTGGATTTCAAGGTTAATAAAGACAATGTTTGGAGACTGGTGGTATTCCTACTGGTAGCCTGTCATCCATCCTGTCATCCATGCACGGGCATCCTTTTCTTGCTTGCAACAATAAACACATAATTTCTATTTCCTAAATCTACTTGCTTGTGCCTCTTCCGTTTTGCTAGTAACCAGCAGCAACACAGATACCTCTGCTGTGGACACTAAGCACAGGGCAGAGAGCAAAGAACTTTTTAGGCTTCAAGCATTTGTAGCCTCTTTCTTTTCCTTCACAAGATTCCCAACCTATGAAAATCCACTGACAAGAGCAGGATGGGCCTTGGTCCTTAATAGATGGTCATTCTGAAGGACAGGGTATTTTGCTAACAGGAAAACGCTAATTGTTCTTATTAAGCAGTGACTTTTATGATGTACTATTTAATTAACAAGCCTAATTTATATTTGCACAGTGAGCCGTAAGGGATTTTTTAGTAATTAAATTCTATAGCTTCCTAAACATCTTATTCTCTATGCTGAAAGGAAAATATTGACAACCTTTTTTTCTTTTTTTTTGTCTTCCAGACTTTGCTGATAAACAGGATGCTCTGCCAAAAACTACAAAAGAGAAATGAAAAATTCACATTAATGCTTTTGGAACACATTACTTACTGTGGTGGCACAGTGGATGTCTTTCCATACATTGGCTTCCCTGGAGAGATCTGTGACTTCAAAAAGGTTATCAAGAATAACTTCCCCAATCATGTCATGTCTAGAAAATCTGTCAAAATCATAAACACTGAAATGCAATTTCCTGTTGCTGAGTTGATCATAGGCTACAGGAAACTGAAAGGTTTCATCAAAGACAGGATTTAATGTCTTTCTGTGAACTCGTGTCTGAAACTTCTTTTTCCTATCTGGAAGCAGATAAATCTTAACGTAGGGGTCAGATGTTCCTGTGAAGTCTTTAGCAGGCAGATCTAAGGCTTTGACAATTGTGACAGCCAGAAGTTCATTCTCATAATCATACCGGAGAGTGAAGTTAAGTTTTCCACATGTTTTCACATCTTCTTGTTGCCCATCAGAATCCACAGACTTCTGTTTGTAGAGCTCTGGTTTTATTCTCCCAATGCTGGTTGTCGTCTCTCCCCTTTGCAAAATCGGATCTGTCCCCATGTTAAAATCAACACTGGACACTTGCATCTGCCTTGGCAAGTGCCTCCTGAAAGAATTGTGCCTGCACACATACACATACACACACACAAAACGAGCCATGGTTATCTCCGGGACAAGACCTGGCTGTTACTAAGTAGAAAATACAAGAAGACCAAATTAGTAAGGGTTCCTCTCTTTAAAGTAATTTTAAATTAATCCCCCTCAAATGTTCTGCAAGTGTTAAAACATCCTTGAGAGAAATGATCATTCAGAACGAACTTCTTGGCCCAAGAGACACCCAGTGTCCTGGCAATACATAGATTTATAACCTTGTTTTCAGGCTATGCAGCTGAAACCGAATTCAGGTTCTCTCACAAGAACAAGTTGCCACTTCCAACATTGCTTGATTCCACTGTGCTAGGGCCTGAGTAAAGTATAGTCAGGCAGAAAAACCATCACTTGCAGAACTGTCATCAGTACTTCCTGGGTTTTGCAGGCATTCCTTGGTGGTTTTCCAATTAAATATTTACCAAGCTTCACATTGATCACTGTAAAGGCACCTAAAAAGGCCATGCAGAGCTATGTCTGGAGGTTTTCAGCACAGCGCTTTGCCATCCTACAATATTTTATATACACCTGCTCAGTATTCGCTACATGGATGTACAGGCTGCCTTCTCCAGTCCTACTGGGAACATCTTGTTCTGGCTGCAATACATTCCAAGGTTTTGGCCAGCGTTTTCTGTGGTAGGATTTTTCTCCCTGTTCTCATACTCCGGTGCGTAGTGTATTAGAAAGCTAATTCCTGTACTCCTAGCAAGAAACGATATGCTTAAATCCTTGTAATTCTGAATACATTATTGCATTAGCATATATATTTATGGGCTTATCTTGACTCATGAATATCAATGGACATTTGTGCCTTTCCTACTAAGAGTGAAAGCAAACCCCTGGTATGCCATACAGCCTTACCGTAATATAAAAACACTGGTCAAGAAGCTTCACAGAATTAATCATCATCAGATGCCATTATGACCACACTGTCCAGTTTATTTTTTCGGACATTTTCACATTTCCTTGGTACTTCGCTACCCCAGTAATCTGTACTGGAAAAGCTCACTACCTCCTCCTGTGAGCATACTTAGTTGCCGTTAAAAAACAATCTCATTGTCAGAATTTCCTCTGCTTTTTGCAATCAATTGCTTATTAATGCCAAATGCAGCCTTGCCTTATTGCTTGGTTTCCCTGCGGTGTTGTGTTCTGAAAACAAGAGGTGTCACAGCTGTGTGTTTCTTTCTTTAAATCAGAAATGCAAATTGTCCATTTGAAAGCAACCAGGACTCATTTCATAGATATTATTTGTATTTTTGCTGTAAGTGAAGTGGTTGCAGAAGGCATGAAGCACAAAACTACAGCAGTTCAGCTGAGCAGAGATACAAGAGGGTAATCTGCAGCCATTAAATAATAGACAAGAACATTTCCCCCTTCGGCTGTTTCAGTACTGCTAGATGCAGGGAGCACTCCTAGCGAAACACAAGAATAGGAGAGGGAGAACTTCACCATCTAGATTTGAGGTAGCTCCAAAAAATCCAGGTGTTTTGATCCCAAATTCAGATGAACAATACACCCCCCTCATAACAGATTCTACTTTTCTTTTTTATACAGATAGATAAGTTGGCAGATTTTCTTTTATCTTAGATGTTAAAACTTGCCAAATTCTTACTACACAAAGTCTACATTGGAACTGAGTGAGGAGCAGCAAGGCCCTAAATAGTCAGAAAAGCACAGTATTGCCCTCAGTGAGTTTCAGGGCTGTCCTTGTGCCTGTGTCCTCCGAGAAGTCCAGCCTCACAGGTGTGCTAAACACAGGGACGGAACTGAACTCTACCCAAAATGTAGTGGCAATAACTGTTTGGGCATGCAGCCATTTAAGCACTAGCTCTCCAGTATCACTGACTCATAACGAAGTCCAGGAAGACCTGTGTTACCGCTACTTCTACCTGTGCTAATGAAACCCGGGCAGGTAGCCCTTCCTGAGTGCTCCTCACACCTGCAGCTGCAGTACTGGGATGCCCAGATCATCGTGTTCGAGCCATGGTAGACATTCAGTAGAGAAAACTGCCTACGCCGGGGCAGCAATGAAGCCGCCTGTACGACATTTCCAGTTTGAGTGAAAACGGATACAAAACAAATTCTCTTTCCCTCGATTTCTCTTGCATTTACGAAGATCTGAGTTAATATTGTAAAATTTACATATAAACCCACAAATCTAAGATTTCTAAGGTATCAATTGTCTTTCAAATTTTCAAACTTTATGCACGTAATATCCTCTAGTGAGCGCAGTCCTTGTTGCGAGATGCCACTAAGCAGAAGAGTGCAGCTGTTTGGCTGCTCCCCATGGGAACCTGCAGTGCTTTTGCTCTAGTAAGGCAAAGTCCTAATTACATAGCACCCAGTATCTGTTCTGAGTCACAGCATTTCACCAAGATAGCTAATTGGTCTGTTAATTATTAAGATGCTTCACTGTTGTCATGGCAACATATTTATCTTCTTTTGTTCTGCAATAACAAAGGAATTAATGACTATGATAATGAAGTACAAGATGTCAGGCAACCAGGTTGTGAAAATGCTGCGAATCTACCAACGTGTGCAAATCCAGGTACTTCAAGCCCTTCTGGATCTTACACGTAGCACTCCTGTAACAGACATGCCTTCCATAACTCAGAACAAAGACATTCTGAGTGACAGTAAATCTGTACGTAAATCTCTAATATAAAATAGTGCTTGCATAGGAGTAATAATAGTACGAAGCTGGTTTCTAACTCAGTAAGACTGCCACATGTAAGACAAAAGAGAAGGATAGGATGCTGATTTACAATACGACTTGAGAGTTATGAGAGGTGGCTCTGGTCTCGCTTTCTTAGATGACATTAGACCAATCATTTGGACCAAATCCAGGAATGGACACCAGCACTTGTAGTATTTAGACAGAACAGAGGCTGCTGTCTCCGCCCTGCAATCACTACAGTCAACGGACCTGCCTGTTTTTCTTTAACCTTAACATTCCCAAGAACTTTACATTTGCTTTTGTGCTTCTTGGGAACTGACTTCCTCTTTGCAGAGCTGAACGACAAGCTCCTCTCCGACCTAATGCTAAAGAGCAAAAAGCATGTCCTTTGAAAATACAGATGAACATTTGAAGGAAGCAGTATCATAGAAGCAATAAATTCTACTGCAAAATACTTTCACAAAGTACTGGGAAGAGTGGTTCTCAATAACACAGCAAAAATGTTTGTAAATGAACACCACTGATGTAGGACTTCTTCTATCGTAGTTTACTGGTTGTGATCAAGGACTAAAGAGTGGGTTTTTTTTTAACAAGCAGGTCTTTTCATATTCTTGGGAACTATGAAATGATATAGTTCTGGTTAAACAGAAATTCGCTATTTCCCTACACTAACATGGCTTCATGTTAAATTTACAGTTTATAAAAAGCAATCAGACACACTTTATTATTGCTCTGAATGGCTTCTTTAAATACTTATGCTTCAATTGCAATTGCTTAGTATGATTCCATTTCTTTTATTAAGAGCTGATGGCTGCAAGAACCTATCATAGAACTGGTTACAACCCTTTTTTTTTGCCCCAGCTCAGATGAGATCAGTGTAGAGGAGACAATCCAGACAGCAAATATTTCTCTTAGATCCTTTGTCAACAGAATATAGTCAGGAGATGGTGCATTTGGGTTACTCATGACTCCTGAGTACGATGGAGCATTGAAGGTGGTGCAAGCTAAAGTTATGCTACCTCTGTGTCTGCTAAAGGCTCCCCTTTATTTAGAGGTCCCCAATGAAGGACACCAGAGAGAGTTATCAGTCTTTTTGTGATCCAGCATTCTGTGACACAATAGAGGAGTAATCCAGAAAGCTGGACTAAATGTCCAGTCTCCATCTCATACATGATGCTCTTGGCACCAATAATTAATACGGGATGTCAGAAGGTTAAGACTCCCTTAAGGCAGGCAGGAGTATAGAAAAAATGCACTTACAAACACAGAAAGGACCATTTCTGGGTAGGTTTTAAGACACATCTCATTCTAAACGTGTTTTGTAGCAAGAGTGCAGAGCTTTTCAGCAAATTCAAAAGGAAGGTGATGTCTTCAAACACTCTGCTATTAGTTGGCTAAGGCGGGACACCCAGGGTTACTCAAAGCAAAGGAACTGTCCCTCTCAGGAGAGATTTAACCCTCATAATCTAGAGATGATAAAAAGAAAAAGCTCCCTTACAAAGTTACCAACATATGCAGAAAGCACAGGATTGATGGCATGTTTTAATTTTGTAAAACTGTCCTTGGCTTCACGGATATCTTGTATGCATTTAGATCCCAGTCCATATCACTCTAGAGGGATGTGGGAATACTTTCACAGCCTGAAGTAGCTCTGGATCACGTCCCTGGAACTTCTTTTTTCCCTTATAGTACCACAGGGACTATTCAAGTCCATTTGCCAGCCAGCTATTTCTTCTGTCTGTTCAGGAAGTCAGACAGTCTGATTACCTACAGATTCACCTGTTGGTACATGATGGATTAAACTATTCCAATTAATATCCTATTAGGTAATAGTGAGTCGTGTAATATCCTTGTCATACTAAGCTCTGTCAATTTTGTTCCCTCTGTGTTCAGTGTAAGAACTACAATTTCAAAGTTGTCTTCCCAGTATTTTGGAAATGTTCCACAAAACGGCTTGGATCCTGTGCTCCCTCTCTCTGCAGATGGATACAGTAGCTGGAGGCAGGCAGAGCCAGGGCAATGTGGCTTAAAGCCAGCTCTACAGGCTCATCATTCAGGAGATGGTTCAGCTGCTGAAGGCAGTCAGACCTCCCCTGGCTGGAGCGCTCTCATTTTTTTGGGAGCCTCCTGTGGTTGCCTGTTGGCTGTTCCACGCTGTTGGAATAGCCGGGAACAAGCCCTTCAGCACTCACCGCCGCAATGAGCACGCTGAGCTGGCAAAACGCTGTCTTAGGGACTCACAGAAGGCCACCAAAGTATCTGCCCACTAAATGTAAATCACATGTCTTCTCCAGTCTTGTGCCTCTAATGATCATTGTGAATGTGAGCTTTTTTTTTCCCTTTGGTAGCCCGTGTTCATTTAGCGAATGCTACTTCCTGTAAAATCTTTGTATTCTTACTCATGACATTACGTAATACTTCAGGTGCCTCCTTGAGCTTTCATTCTTTGTTTATAAAACTTTACTCATTATTTTTTTCTGCTGTAGAAAATGATCTTTGTAGCTCCCTGTTTGTTTTCCATGCATTAAATTTGCTGACAATATTTGAAGAAAACCTCTTTCGAAACTATAGGTCACTGCACACGTCTTCACCACTTTTCAATATAAAGCAGTACCTGAGACAAAATAAAAGTTTGTGTCCTCCACTTCAATACAAAAGAAATCACTTCAGCAATACTACATGCTTGTCATTTATTTTAGGATCTCTATAAAATCTGTACTGCTTTAAGATCGGTCCATAAGGATCTTCATTCTTGGACTGGGATCTTAATTCCTTTACAAGTGGCAAACCATGTCTTAAAGACATGTGCCACCACCAACAAATCTGTAATTTATTTAGTGGAGAGGGAAACTTTCATCTGCAGAAGCAACTGCTGTATCTATAAAAATATCTCTGTGAAAAGCCAGACTCGCAGTACTTTATAAAATAACACTGAAATAGATTTTTCTATACACCAAACCTAAACTGGAAATGCTTAAAGTAGTAACTTCTGTATTTACAAAGTAGTTGAAGACATAGGTTTGATCGTCATATGTTAAAATAATGATGTAACTGAAGGTACACCGTATGTTTCAGAATATTCTGTTCAAAGGACATCGAGGCTTCACCTTCATGTGACTGCTGTTTCACTCGTAACTGCTAAGAAGTCAGCGAATAATCCAGGATCCTGGAAATTTTCAGCAGACTGTTCTGGCTCTACCTGTTCCCAGGAAACGTGCCGTGAGTGCGAGTGCCCCTGACTTACCTTGATGACGACGTGGGCTCAGTGATCTGCCTCTGCATGCGTGCATGTCTGATCAGATGCTCTTTCAGCGCGTTCTGGACCTCTGCTGGTATATCAGGTGAAGTGTGGCTAATTTTCAATGCAGCCTCAAGTACCTTTGTTGTAGGTTTCCCATTTTCTTTAACTTCCTTTTTCTCAGCGGTCTCAAAAACCTCCGTAGGAGCACTGGAGCTGCTCTGAGGGACATTACTGGCATTGGAAGTGAGAGGTTTGCTTCTCCAGCAGGGCCAACACAGCTTCCAAAAGACAAAAAGCGAGACTACCAGCA
>Ga0181612_128779_pt1 | contig 16252 bp, 14 predicted proteins | sample HoacroProtozoa21_FD_119630 | JGI IMG/M metagenome (GOLD analysis project Ga0181612, IMG submission 119630) | Hoatzin crop microbial communities from Cojedes, Venezuel. Combined Assembly of Gp0051906, Gp0051904, Gp0051908
AGATGAGTATACTACCAAAAACAGCAAGACAGTTTTCCCTGATGAGAACAAAGTCACAAAAAAGGGGATAAGCGCTTCGGGAGTCTTTTACTTCAAATATGCTGGTGGACTTACTTATATCTGCTCTCATGATGTAACTGACGAACTTTCAGAAAAAAACAACGCTTTTCTTTTTCTACAAAAAGGCATAGACAAAGGGCGATATGGATTGGAACCTTCGGACATGCCAAACTGTGCGTTTATCAATATAGAGAATTACGACATCGACATCTGAAGACGTATTTCAAGAAAACACAAGATATGTGGGTAAGTAACAAAGTCTCGCTTTTTTTAAGCGCGATTTTGTTACTTAAGCCCTTTTTAGCCCCCAAAAAAGGTCTGCGCGAGTCTGCGCGAGTCTGCGCGAATTTTATACTCGCGGGTTACTCGCGGACGGAGTGGAGGTGGGAGAGGAGGTGGGTGTAGTCGGCGGGGGTGAAGGGGTGGGGGCCGAGGGTCATGATGGTGTAGGTGACGCCGGCGAAGGATTTGGTGACGTGGGTGTCGCAGAAGCCGTTGCGGAGGTAGAAGTTGTGGCGGCGGATGCGTTGGGGGAGGTTGGGGGCGTCGGGCTGTTGGTCGTACTCCATGTCGAGGACGCAGAAGCTGTGCTTGTGGCGGTCGATGAGGGAGGTGAGGATGGCTTGGCCGACGCCGTGGCCGCGGAGCTCGGGGAGGACGGCGAAGTACCAGAACCAGGTGACGTCGTCGAAGATGGCGACAATGGTGAAGCCGAGGAATTGGTCGCCGTCGTAATAGGTCATGTAATCGAAGTTGATTTTGTCCATCAGTGCGAGGAAGTCATCGTAGGGGATTTGTTCCTCGACGGGGAAGGCGTCGGCGTAGAGTGCGCGCAGGCGCGGGTCGTCGGCGGTGGCGCGGGTGATGGGGACGAGGCGTAGGTTCATGAGGCGTTGAGGATGAGGAGTCGGTAACGTGGTGTTTTGGGTTTGCGGGCGAGGTGGAGGATGAGGACGCCGTCGCGGTGTTCGGCGGCGGTGATTTCGCTTAGGGGGAGACGCCAGGGTGTCAAGCGGGTGTCGGTCGTGGGTGTGAGGACGAGGGTGTCGGTCTCGAGGGCGAGGTCTTTGGAGATGAGCGACCAACGCATCTCGAGGGTGAGGGCGTAGTTGAAATAGAGGAGCACGAGGACCATGGGCAGGGCGACCATGTAGACCATCAACAGGGCGAGGCCGACGTTGAAGTTGATGAGCATGGCGGTGGCGATGACGATGAGTGGCGCGACGTAGGCGAGCCAGTAGTCACGCCAGTGCAGGCGGCAGATTTGCCGGATGCAAGAGCCGGAAGAAACCTGATTAGGAGTTACGAGAGTTGAGAGTTGAGAGACGAGAGGAGAGTTGAGAGAGGAGAGTTGAGAGTTGAGTTCATTCTTTTCTTCTCCCAACTCACATTCTGCTCGCGACTCCATGGATGCCGAGGGGGTGGGTTGTTCCCTCGGGGGGTCTATTTTGGTATTTTTTTGGGGGGTCATTTTTTGGATTGGAGGGTGGCGCGGCGGCGGGCGAGGGCGTTGTAGCCGTCGCGGTAGGCCTGGGCGTTGCGGGCGCGGAGTTGCTGGGTGATGCCGGTGCCGTCGTTGTTGTAGAGGCGGCTCAAGTGGATGTAATGTTTGCCGCTACCGCGCTCGATGTCAAACACTTGCTGCTTGAGCGCGAGGGCGCTGTCGCATTGTGCGGCGTGGCGGTCGGGGGCTTGGCCGCGCAGTTGCTGGGGCACCCCACCCTCGCCCGTCCACACGGGGACGACGATGGCGCATGGGGGATAACCCAGGGCGGTCCACATGGTGGTGAGTGATGGGTCCTCGCCGGGGAGGACACCCTCGATGACGATGGTGGCGCTGGAGATGCGGCGGGGGATGTAGTCCTGGTCGATGAGCCAGTCGGCGCCGCTACGCGTGTCGTCGCGGCCGAGCATGCTGTGGTAGAACGTGCGCGAGAGTTCCTCGGTGAACACGGCGGGCGTGATGTCGCAGCACGCCACGTGAGGGCGCAGTTGCTCGATGGCGTTCTGGTGGCGGATGTAGCCCGAGCCCTCGTCGGTGCGGCCGCTGTAGCTGTAGTTGGTGCGCACGAGCAAGCCCGATGGCTCGTCGGCGAGGTCATATTTCACATATTTATAATTACCCGTCTCGAAATACGCCCCATTGCCCTGCGCGTCGATGACGCCGAAGTTTGCCTCGACGCCCATGGGTCGCGGCAGCGTGCGCAGCAGTTGCTCAAACTCGTCGACTGTGGCGCAGCGTTCAAGGGCGAGACGCATGAGCACGCCCTCCTTGTCCATGTCGGTGACGTTGTCGCTGTTGAGGTTATAGGAGGCGGTGTTCATGATGGCGAAGCCCTGCGAGTTCATGCCCGTCCACGCCGCCGTGTCGCGCGTGTCGCGGGAGTCGAACAGGGCGACAAACTCGTAGGTAGTCGCGGTGGCGGGGATGCGCTCGATGCGGTTGTTCATGTCGTTGGTGTCGCGATGTTTCCACATCAGCGGTCGGCCGTTGGCGGTAAGACGACCGGCGACGATGGCCGAGGTGCAGGCGAGTGCCGGCGCCGCCCACATCAGCGCGATGAGCACGGTGGCAAAGAGATGGATATGCTTGGTAGTTTTCATTGTTTAAGTTAGTGGTTCACAGGTTATTGATGGTCACGGCGCGGCAATCGTGCGGGCACGGGGCACAAAGTTTTTTGCAGGAATGTCGCATCGTGATATGCAAATTTAGGGAAAAAAACTGTAACTTTGGGCTCGAAATGACAAGAAGTCGCTCAAAACGCACTTTTTTGCCCATTTCGCCACAACGTCAACAACAAAAATCGAAGAAGACAATGAAAAAGATTTCTTTACTTCTCGCCTGCATGGCAACGCTCGCGCTCACTGCCTGCAACGACGACGACAACAACGATAACAACCAGGTGAGCTACGACTACGAGCAAACGTTCAACCAGCGCTCCATTGTCGACAGCGATATCACCTTCTCACAGAGCACGTTAACGGGCGAGCTTGACTACGGCACCACCTTATCCCTGAGCATGAACGTCGACGTGAAGCTCGACGAGAGCACCCAGACGTCGTTCTCGACCAGCAAAATGCCCCTGACGGCCTATAAAACCAACTGCTACAAATTCTCCTCGAGTAGCATCAGCTCGGGCCTCTACAGCATCGACAACCTGAAGGGCTACTTCGACCCGACGACAGGGGCGATATGGGCGAGTTACAGCGTCAACAGCACTGGCCGCATCTATGGCAACGGCAATCTAGTGTTCCCCTACGCCACCACCACGCTCACCGATGCCGAGGACGAGAGCCGCACCACCATGGTGACCAACTCGCTCTATTACTTCATCCCCGCCGAGGACGGCGCGACCACCACGATGCAAATCACCAATTTCCACGGCCACGGCACCGAGAGCATCGACGAGGAGCTGGTGATCTTCAACAACCTGAACATGAGCGTCACCGCGCAGGGCTACCACTTCTGGAGCGACAAGGTGACCAACGACGCGGGTAACATCACCATCACCGACGTCGACATCTACATCGCCGGCCAGGGTACCACCATCACCGGCGGCTTCACCGTCAACGGCTATAACACGACCTTCACCGGCACCATGTTCCACGACGAGGTGGAAGTTTACTAAAACGTAACCCACTGAGGGACAACGAGAATGACAACCAGCAAGAAAGATTACACATTTTCGCTCGAAATTGCTGTGCGCGACTACGAGCTCGATAGCGAGGGCATCGTCAACAACGCCAACTACCTGCACTACCTGGAGCTGACGCGCCACGCGCTGTGCAAGCAGGCGGGCTACTCGTTCGACGAGATGCAGCGCGACGGCATTGCACCCGTGCTGAGCCGCATCGAGGCCGACTACCGCCGCCCGCTGCGCAGCGGCGACACGATGAACAGCTGCCTGTGGGTCGAGCGGCAAGGCCCGCGCTTTGTGTTCCATCAAGACATCTACCACAAGGGCAGTGGCGAGGTGGTACTGCAAGCCATCGTCACCATTGTCGCCATCGAGAACGGCCGCCTCTCGCGCGGCGAGAAGTTGGCGCAACGCCTGGCACCCTTTATCACCACGGCTTCATGAACGAGACGCTGCTCTATCGCATCGCGCTGGCCAGCGTGCGCGGCATGTGCATCGACCTGGCGCAGAAGTTGCTCGACGTAATCCCCGACGAGCGGACGTTCTTTGAGTTGAGCGAGAGCGAGTTACGCGCCATCGTGGGCGGCCGCTCGCGCATCATCGAGCGCGCCTATCGCAACGAGAAACTCGAGCAGGCCAAGCGCGAACTCGAGTTCATCGAGAGTAGCAACGTCGAGGTGATTTACTACACCGAGGAGCGCTACCCGCGGCGCTTGCTCGAGGCCAGCGACGCACCCATTTTGCTCTATACCACAGGCAATTGCGACCTCAATCGGCAGCACATCATCAGTATGGTGGGCACGCGGCACTCCACGTCGCTGGGCATGAAATTTTGCGATACGTTTGTGGGCGAACTGCGTGAGCGGCTGCCTGATGCAGTGATTGTGAGCGGGTTGGCCTACGGCATCGACATCACCTCGCACCGCGCTGCCTTGCGTCACGGACTCACCACGGTGGCTGTGATGCCGCGCGGCTTGAACAAAATCTACCCGCCCATGCACCGCAACGATGCGGCATCGATTGTGCACAACGGCGGGATGCTCGTGACCGAGTATCAGAGTCAGGACCGCGTGTATCGCGGTAATTTCCTGGCCCGCAACCGCATCATCGCAGCGCTGTCGGATGCCACGGTGGTGGTCGAGAGCGCAGCCAACGGAGGCGCCATGGTCACCGCATCGCTGGCGCAGAACTACAACCGCGACGTGTTTGCCATCCCTGGCCGCCCGGGCGACGAGTTCTCGACGGGCTGCAACCGGCTCATCAGTATGAACCGCGCCGGTCTCATCACCAGCGCCACGCAGCTCATCGAGGCGATGCGTTGGGACGCCATGGCGATAGCACCCAGCAGTCAGCCCACGCTGTTCCCGCTGCTGAGCGACGACGAGCAACGCATCGTCGACGTGCTGAAGGACCGCGGCGAGATGCACATCAACGACATCGCCACGACGCTGGGCACGCCCGTCTATCGCCTGCTGGGCGAGCTCGTAGAGCTGGAGTGCCGCAACGTTGTCGCCTCGCTCCCTGGCTGTCGATACTCAGCGCTGATATAGAATGGAGTTACGAGAGACGAGAGTTGAGAGACGAGAGTTGAGAGTTGAGTTTCCCCATGCTGGAGGGCCTCACGCAGACCTTCTATCAGAGTGGAGAGTGAAGAGTGGAGAGTGGAGAGATTGCATTTGTTGGACGCGGTGGTTTTTCTGATAAAAAAGATTAAAAAAGCACAAAAAGGACTTAAGGGTGTGAAAATGGCGTTGCAATCGGTTGCAAATCGTTAGCTTTTGCTGTAATTTTGTGGTGAATATGCCGCAGAGTGTACTGCACGGTGGGCTGCCATGCTGATGGTGAGCCACTTAAGTGTATGCCGCTTGTCCATACTGGGCCTGCGCACAGTGTTTCAAAACCCCAGGGTGGCCACGGGTGCCACCACGGGCGATGGATGCACGCTGCAACGACGCGCCACGGGTGTGCGTCGTGCTCAAGGCGTCATCTGCATGAAACTGCAGGCCACACAGCGACAAGCAGGCTGCCTCACGGCAGTTGCACGCAAGCGACGAGGCATATTCATCACATTGTGGGAGACGAGCTGTTTTCCCCTCCCCCTGCCAGCGGGCGGGCATGTGTACTCCTTGCACATAAAAAAAACAACATAAATGATAAGTAAATGGAATTACTTACCTCTTACATCCGACGAACGCAAGATCGAGGGCCAACTGGCAAAGCACCTGCCTGGCTGTCCCGCGATTGCTCGGCTTCTGGTGTTGCGAGGGATGAAGACGTGGGACGACGTCCAGCGCTTCTTCTCACCCAAGCTAAGCCAGCTGCACGATCCATTCCTGATGAAGGACATGGACAAGGCCGTTGCGCGCTTAAATCGGGCGTTAGGGGCCAAGGAGAAAATCATGGTCTACGGCGACTACGACGTGGACGGGACAACAGCGGTGGCCCTCGTTTACCGCTATCTACAGAATTTTTATTCCAATCTGGAATACTACATTCCCACCCGTGAGGATGAGGGATATGGCATATCGCTGCAAAGCATCGACTATGCCGCCAGCATCGGGGTGACACTCATCATTGTGCTCGACTGTGGCATCAAAGCAGTCGACGAAATTGCTTACGCGCGTAGCAAGGGCATCGAGTTCATCATCTGCGACCACCATGTGCCCGATGATGTGCTGCCCGACGCTGCAGCCATCTTAAATCCCAAGCAAGTCGACGACAACTACCCGTTCAAGGGACTGTCGGGGTGCGGTGTGGGCTACAAGTTCATGCAAGCCTTCACCATGAGCAATGGCATCACCAACATGTATGACCTCGAGTGCATGCTCGACCTCGTGGCGGTGAGCATCGCCAGCGACCTGGTGCCGCTGGTCGACGAGAACCGCGTGATGGCATTCTTCGGCTTGCGACGGCTCAACGGCAACCCGTGCGTGGGACTGCGCGTGATTATACGCATGTGCGGGCTCAACAAGCACCAAATCACCATTAGCGACATCATCTTCAAGATAGGGCCGCGCATCAACGCGTCGGGCCGCATGGAGTCGGGCCAGGAATCGGTAGAATTGCTCGTGGCCAAGGATTTCGCGACCGCCAGCGAGGTGGGCAAGCGCATCGACCAGTACAACAACGACCGCAAGGAGCTCGACCGCCAAATCACCGACGAAGCCAACGAAATCATCGAGCGCCACAGCCAATCGCTCGAGGGCAAGAAACCCATCGTAATCTACGACCGCAACTGGCACAAGGGCATCGTGGGCATTGTGGCATCGCGCCTGTCGGAGCTCTACTTCCGCCCGTCGGTGGTGCTGACCTATAGCAGCGACGGCTTTGCCACGGGTTCATCGCGCTCGGTGCGCGGATTTGACGTGTACACCGCCATCAAGTCGTGCCGCGACCTGCTCGAGAACTTCGGCGGCCACACCAACGCTGTAGGCCTGACGTTGAAAGAGGAAAACATCGATGCCTTCCGCGACCGCCTCACAGCCTACGTCGAGGAACACATCGACGACGACCAAGTGACGCCCACCATCGACATCGATTGCGAAATCAAGTTGCACGAAATCACGGGCGATTTCCTGCGCCACCTGCGCCTGTTCAACCCCTTCGGCCCCGACAACCAGAAGCCCATCTTCTTCACGCGTAACGTGGTCGACGCCGGCACCAGCAAGCTCGTGGGCCGCAACCTGGAGCACATCAAGCTCGACGTGCTCGACAAGCGCCGCAAGCGCGTGCTCAACGGCATCGCCTTCAACATGCGCGAGATGTTCGACGACATCAAGGCTGGCAAGCCCTTCGACATCTGCTACACGATTGAAGAGAGCCGCCACCGCGACACCATGTCGCACCAACTGATGATTAAGGGAATCAAGTTGCATGACCCCAACACCGACAGTCTCGCGTGAGACCCTGCTGTCGATTCTGAAGAAGCACTGGGGTTATGACGACTTCAGGCCGCTTCAGGAAGACATCATCGTGTCGGTGCTCGAGGGCCGCGACACGCTGGGGCTAATGCCCACTGGCGGCGGCAAGAGCATCACCTTCCAAGTGCCCACCATGGCCCTCGACGGCATGGCGCTGGTGGTAACACCCATCATTTCGCTGATGAAAGACCAGGTCGACAACCTGCGTGCACGCCGCATCAAGGCGACCTACCTGCACGCGGGGCTGACCCGTGCCGAGGTGCGCCGCACCTACGAGAAATGCCTCTATGGAAACTGCAAGTTCCTCTATGTCTCGCCCGAGCGCTTAGGCTCCGAGGGCTTCCTCGACCAGCTGCGGCACATGCCCGTGCGGCTCATTGTGGTCGACGAGGCACACTGCATCTCGCAGTGGGGCTACGACTTCAGGCCCTCGTTCCTGCGCATCGCCAGCATCCGCAAGCTGTTTCCCAAAGCGCCCGTGCTGGCGTTGACCGCCACCGCCACGCCGCCCGTGGTGACCGACATCATGGAGCGCCTGGAGTTCCGCGCGCCCAACGTGTTTACCAAGAGCTTTGCCCGCGAAAACATCAGCTACGTCGTGCGCCCCACCCACGACAAGGTGACCGAGCTCGTGCGCATCGTGCAGCGCGTGGCAGGCACCGCCATCGTGTATGTGCGCTCTCGCAAGCGCACCAAGCTCATCAGCGACGAACTCAACCGCCAGGGCATCGCAGCCGACTACTACCACGCGGGACTGGTCAACGAGGACAAAATCGACAAGCAAAACAAGTGGCGCGACGACGAATGTCGCGTAATGGTGGCGACCAACGCCTTCGGCATGGGCATCGACAAACCCGACGTGAGGCTGGTGGTCCACGTCGATGTGCCCAATTCGCTCGAGGAATATTACCAGGAAGCTGGTCGCGCCGGCCGCGATGGCAAACGCAGCTACGCCGTGCTGCTGACCACGCCCGTCGACCAGCGCACGCTGCATCGCCACCTCACCGACTCGTTTCCCGAGAAGGAATTCATTGCGAAAGTGTATGAGCGCGTGGGCAACTTCCTCGAGGTGGCTGTGGGTGGCGGCTACGGGCGCATGTATGACTTCAATTTCAACCTGTTTTGCCGCACGTTCGACCTGCCCGTGCTGCCCACGCAGAGCGCGTTACAAATTCTCACCCGCGCTGGCTACATCGAGTTTATCGAGGAAGTCGACACGCAGTCGCGCGTGATGATTGTGGCGCGCAAGGAAGAACTGTACGACCTCGACACGCAGACGCCGGGCGCCGACCGCGTGCTGCAAGCGCTGCTGCGCCTCTACACGGGGCTGTGGGCCGACTTTGTGTTTATCAACGAGGGCGTAATTTGCTACCGCACGGGGCTCGACAGCGAGACGGTCTATGCCTCGTTGCTGGAACTATCGCGCATGCGCGTCCTCAACTACATCCCCCGCAAGCGCACGCCTTACATCATCTACAGCACCGCCCGCGTTGAGCCGCGCTACTTAGAGATACCCCGCGAGGCCTACGAGGACCTGCGCGAGCGCATGTCGCAACGCATCGAGGCCGTCATCGGCTACTACAGCAGCACCGAGCAATGCCGCGAGCAACAGCTGCTGCGCTACTTCGGCGAACAGAGCACCCACAACTGCGGCCACTGCGACGTGTGCATCGACCGCCGCAAGCGCAGTCAAGCCACCCCACAAGACATCCAGGAAGGCATCCTCTACATGACCAGCTTGCGCCCCCGCCGCCTCGACGAACTCGTCCACACCCTCTCGTTCACCCGCGACCAAATCATCGACATGGTCGGCTTCCTCGTCGACCACGGCTTCCTCACCCACGACCCAGAAAATGACACGTACTCAAGTGTCGAGAGTTGAGAGTCGAGTTCCCCGTCGCTGGAGGGCCTCACGCAGACTACGCAGACTACGCAGACTAAGATTTTAAGATAATGAACCTCGATGGGGGCTCGTGCACCTCGTCGAGGTGCTATTTTTGGGGGGAGCGCCCTGCCCCAGGCTCTTCCGCTCACTGCGTTCGCTCCTATAGCCTGGGGTTAGTTCACGTGCTCGTCTCCGACGAGCTCCACCAGCACGGACCAACAGCGGCGAAGCCGCTTCAACTCAACTCTCGTCTCTCAACTCTCGTAACTATTTTTTTTGTAATCTTGAGGGAAATGTGTAATTTTGCAGCGACAAATGGGTGGTCGCTGCGGCAAGAGTGCCGAAACGACAGCGACGAAAAGGGAACCAGGTGTGAATCCTGGACAGGCCCGCTGCTGTATTTCCTGCCCCCGCGGGGGCATCGATGTTGCTCGCGTCGCGCACTGCGGCGTGAAGTGGTCACTGGGACCCGATAGGGTCCTGGGAAGGCTGCAACCATCGTGGATGAGTCAGAAAACCTGCCTATTTTGTTATGTCACCCTCATCGGTGGCGACCGACATAGCGTAAAGGCTTTCGCGGACTCAGAGCCCTGGATTTACACGCGCCCTCACCACTGCACTCCCCCACCCCCTCTCTCTACACGCACGGGATGCATGCGACACGCTGCCTATATATAATAGATGTGTGGTGTGATGGTTATTAGCAACAAGTTCTGCGTCGACGATTGTGCCTTCCATGCTATGGCACTCGTGACGTGGAACTTACGTGTTTAATAACCTAATAATTAATTAACTATGAAACAAGTTTATCAGTATCTTGTGGTGGCCATGTTGCTGCTGGGCAGCAGTGTGGCTGCACAAGCAGGTGGACACATCGGGCTGAATGAAGACGCCGACAGCGTGTATTGCCTGCAATCGGGGACAAACACCGTAGTGGTGACCGACCCCATCATGTTCTATGACGACGGCGGGCCCGACGAGAAGTACACCAAGGGCTTCACGGGCACCGTGACCTTCAAGCCAGGCATCGAGGGCTATGCCGTGGTGATGGACACCAAGGTTTTTGCCCTGGGTTCGGGTAAATTCTACCTGTACCATGGCAGCGCAATCGACGACAGCAAGCTCGAGGGTGGTAACTACTTCAGCACCACCAAGGGCCCGCAGAATGTCATCTCTACTGCCGACGATGGAGCACTCACCGTCGACTTCCAGGGCTACAAGTATAGCAGTTCGTCGGGCTGGGCCATCGACGTGCGCCTGCACAAGCTCACGGCTCACACGCTCGACAGCGTGGGCTGCGAGGCCGTTACCACCGACCCCGTGCTGCGCGATGCTACCGATGCACCGTTTGTGAAGACCACCATCAAGCTGGGTGGTGACCGCAACGCACTCAAGTTCAACAACTTCACCTTTAGTCTCGCAGGCACCACTGCCACGACCGACGTCACGGCAGCACGCCTGTATTACACCGACACCAACAACGCGTTCAAGGCCGAAACGCTCGTGGGCGAATTGACCTCGATTAGCGGCAACACGTTCACGATTACCCTGCAAGAGCCGCTGGCTGTCAGTGGCAACGGTGAGCACTACCTGTGGCTCGCCCTCGATGTGGCTGCTGGCGCAACGGCTGGCAACGTTATCGACGTGACCCTCAATAGCCTCAATTGTGGCGACAACCTCGTCAACGTAACTCCCGTCAAGGTGGAGCGCGTGGTTAAGGCTGGCCTCAGCGGCAACTACATCATCGGTTCGAGTTCGCAAGCTCACTACGCCACCTTTGCTGCCGCCACCGCCGACCTGGCAGGCGGTGTCGAGGGTCCAGTGACCTTCCTCGTTGAGGATGGCACCTACGCCGAGAACGTCATCATCACCGCCCCCGGTGCTGGCGAGGACAAGCCTGTGACCTTCACGGGTATCAGTGGTGACGCCAGCAAAGTCAGCATCACCGGCGCTGGCTACACCGACACGGGCTACGCCAACCGCACGGGTATGGTCAAAATCGATAGCACCAGCTATGTCACCCTCAAGAACATGAGCTTCGTGCCCACCGACCAAGATTTCCCCTTCGCAATCCAAGTCTATAACCAAAGCCGCCACGTCACCCTCGACAGCATCATCGTTACTGCCAACAGCGTGACCAGCGGTTACAGCGGCATGGCACTCGTCAAGGGACAAGCCAAGGACGAGGAAGACAAGAACAACGACTACCTCACCATCAGCAACAGCACCTTTACGGGCGGTTACATCGCCCTGTACCTGGGCGGTACCTCCTACGTGCGCTACAGCCACGAGAAGGGTCTGGTAGTGAAGAACAACGTCATCAGCGAGGCTGGTAGCAAGGGTATCTATGTGAGCGACGAGGACGATGCCCTCATCCAGGGCAACACCGTCACCCAGTCGACCACGACCAAGACCGGCTACACCGGCATCGACATCTACCGCAACCGCGGTAAGTTCATCGTGGCCGACAACGTGGTAACCAACAGCCAGAGCGCTTACAGCTATGGCCTCTACATCCGTCAAGAGTGCCGCGGTAACGACAACGACCCGGCGCTGGTTTATAACAACGCCATCTCGATTACCAACTCGCCCTCGGCAAACACGATGGGCCTCAGCGCCAACACCGACAGCCGCAACATCCACTTCTACTACAACACCGTGCGTGTTGCCGGCAGCAAGGGATTCTGCTACAAGGCCACCAACCCCACGACCTCTTACTACACGGGCATGGCCATGTATAACAACCTGTTCCAAAACCTGACGGCATCGGCCGCCATGTCGATTGGCACTCCCGCGACCTACGTTCCCATGGTCGACTTCAAGCACAACGCATTCTACGCTACCGACAGCTTGATTCTCGACGGCTACAACCTGGCCGCTTTCAACACCCTCGCTGGTGACGAGACCAGCATCATCGACAGCGCACAGTTTGTCGCCGAGACCGACCTGACGCTGCGTGCCGCTGGCAACCTGATGAGCGCCCTGCCCATCGACGCCGTGACCACCGACATCAAGGGTCGCACGCGCAACGCCACGACACCCACGATTGGCGCCTACGAGTACGTTGACCTCGCGAGCGTTAAGCCCGAGATGATTGATGGCTATCCCGTTGTGGTATCGGTGAGCGAGTTCACCGCCACCGTTAAGACGCAATGGAACGTCACGGGCAAGCTCTATAGCAAAGCCGTCCGCGAGAGCGAGGTGAGCAACATGCCTCGCAAGGCTGCTCCCACCGCCGATGACCTGCTCGCCACGACCGCTACCGACGCGAGCGCCGAAACCGACGTGCTCACCACCTTCACCGACCTCGAGGACAACACGCCCTACGTGGCCTACTTCATGCTCGTGAGCGCCCTCGACGGCCAGCAGAGCGACATCGATACCGTTCACTTCACCACGCTGCGCTACATCGACTCGCTCATCGTGGAACTGCCGCAACGCTTCGACACCATCAGCGCTGGCAGCAACACCACGCTCGCAGCCCTGGTAGTGGGTGGTGACCTGCCCTACACCTACGTGTGGACCGACCAAATGGGTAACCAAGTGGGTACCGACTCGACCGTCACCGTGCGCCCGCAGTACACCTGGGGCTACCGCTTGACCGTGACCTCGGCCGATGGCCAGACGGCAACTGCTAAGACGGGCGTTATCGTCAATGGCGACATGTACATCGCCTCGTTCGAGGACAACTACCTCGACGATGAGTCGTTCTTCATCGGCGACTACAGCGGTGATGAGTTCTACAGCGGCTCGTTTGCCTTCAAGGTAAATCACAACTACTACGGCAAAACCGAGTGGTGGGATGGATATGCCCTGAGCAACCAAACCAGCAACAGCTTCAGCGCCCTCACCGACCAGTATCACTCGGCTGCAGGTGGCGGTAACGAGAGCGACAACTTCTGCATCGGCTTCCCCGACGGCTACTCCATCGAGGTAACCCATAACCCCGACGGCGACATCATCCCCGGCGTGATGGTTACCAACACCGCCTACGTTGCCACCAGCCTGCGCAATGGCGACTCCTTCAGCAAGAAGTTTGTCCAGGGCGACTCGCTCGTGCTCGTTGTCACCGGTAAGCACGCCGATGGCTCGACCAGCAAGGTGACCATGTTCCTGGCCGACTTCCGCGACACCAACGAGAGCAACCACTACATCCTCGACACGTGGAAGTGGCTCGACCTGTCGCCGCTGGGCACCGTCAAGAGCCTCGTGTTCTCGCTCGTAAGCAGCGACAACGGCAAGTGGGGCATGAACACGCCCGCTTACGTTGCCCTTGAGGACCTGGGCATTGGCGACCCCACCTCGGGCATCACCGATGCTACCGTGGGTAACAAGATTGTAAGCGTCGACTACTACGACGTCAACGGCCACCGCTTCGACCGTCCCATCGAGGGCGTCAACATCATCGTGACCACCTACAACGACGGCACCCGCCGCTCCAGCAAAGCAATCTTCTAATTTCCCCCTTTGATAGTGGGGGCGAGACCCCTTGACTCACCCCCATTCATAACAATTCGCTGCGAGGCGACCCACCCCTTGGGCCGCCTTGCTTTTTTCGTTAGCAGGGATGGAGTCACGCACCGTTGCATTAGAAATCAAACATGCAAGCGGCTGTATCAAAACTCGATGAAGTAACAGATATTGCGAACTAGAGGGTGTGTCAAAAGCCAACGTGGGGTTAAGGCTCGGAGAGCCGCCCTTGACCTACCCCCCCCAGGCATGGCTCAGCCTAGAGTTAATTCCGGTTTTTGTCTTCGACGAAGTTTCGTCCCCATTAATTTGGGATATGCGTTGATGAAAACAGGAAGAAGTGATTTTTTTCGAGGATTTTTTTGGTAAAAAGGTTTGGTGGTGTGGGAGGAAAGTTGTACCTTTGCAGCCGATTTCTGGAAGACTGCAGCGACACGACTCCCGTTAGTCCTGTTCTGTGTGAGATGATCGTTGAAACTTCGATGACTTGGCTATGATGCTAAGCGCCAGGCATAAAGCGTAGGACGATATAACCCCAAAAGCGAGACACGACGACCGCCACGCGACTTCTCAGGGCCCACCGCTTCTCTATAGGCCCAGCGAGGTGTGGTAGCGGACACAGGCGTGCCATTCACTTGGATATTGTGCTATATGCGGACTTGATGCAGCCGTCAACCCAGCAAAATCAATCATTCAACGAAAAGTTAACTAGAAAACTCAACAACATTAAGTTATGTCTAAAGTTTGTCAACTTACCGGCAAGAAGGCGGTTACGGGTAACAACGTATCGCACTCGAAGCGCCGCACAAAACGCAAATTCAAGGCCAATATCTCGAAGCGTAAATTCTATTGGCCCGAGCAGGGTGTATGGATTCAGCTCACCGTGAGTGCTGCTGGCCTGCGCAACATCAACCGTTTCGGTCTCGACGCCGCTCTGAAGAAGGCTGCCGAGAAAGGAAACCTCACCGAGATTCGTACTCTTCTTTAATTAACCCTTTAAACTCATTGATTCACTATGGCAAAGAAAGCTAAAGGCGACCGCATCCAGGTAATCCTCGAGTGCACTGAGCAAAAGGCTAGCGGAGTACCCGGAATGTCGCGTTACATCACCACCAAAAATCGTAAGAATACGACCGAGCGTCTGGAGTTGAAGAAATACAACCCCTACCTCAAGAAAGTTACCGTTCACAAAGAAATTAAGTAATCGCATTAAGTCATGGCAAAAAAAGTAGTTGCAACCCTTCAAACTGGTGAAGGTCGCATGTTCAGCAAGGTCATCAAGATGGTCCGTTCGGCCAAGACTGGTGCCTACGTTTTTGAAGAGAGAATGGTTCCTAACGACAAGGTGCAAGACGCCCTGAAGTAATCCATCCACATTTACCCCTATCACAAAGCCCCTGCCGCAACAGTGCGACAGGGGCTTTTAGTGTGTGTAGTATCGTGATGGCTGGATTAGCTGCGGCGACCACCGGCGAGCATGGCCAGGTAGTAGAGCAGCGTGGCCAGGGAGCCGAAGGCGGCGACCACGTAGGTGTAGGCCGCAGCGTGGAGGGCCTTGCGGGCATACTCGGTGGTCTCGCCTTGCGTGATGCCGGCGGTCTCGAGCCAACGCACGGCGCGGCGGCTGGCGTCGACCTCGACGGGAAGCGTTACAAACGAGAACAGCGTGGTCAGTGCAAACAGCGCGATGCCCACCTTAAGCACGATGGGGAACACCGAGATGAGCACAACGCCAGCGAGAATCACCCACTGCACCCATTGCGAGGCAAACGACACGATGGGCACCAGGCTCGTGCGCAGCTTGAGCATACTGTAGCCCACGTGGTGCTGCACGGCGTGGCCACACTCGTGAGCAGCCACAGCAGCAGCGGCAACGCTATTGGTGGCAAACACTGGGTCGCTCAGGTTGACCGTCTTGTTCGCGGGGTTGAAGTGGTCGGTGAGCTGACCACTCACATGGGTCACACTCACATCGTTGATGCCGTTTTGCTGGAGCATCATGCGAGCCACGTCACCACCCGTGAGCGGCGCGTTGAGTGGAATCTGCGAGTATTTCTTGAATTTTGATTGGAGCGAGTTCTGTACCCACCAGCTGGCGATGAACAGAAGCATCATGAGGCCGTAGATTAACATAGTCGTCTATCGTTTTAAATAATGTGTAATGAATTCATGAAAAAAAGTGCACCATGGCGGTCGATTGGCACAGATGTTGCAAAAGCGAAGCATGGTGTCGCAGCACAAAGGTACACCTAAACGTGTAAAAAATTGCTGCGCCGAAG
>Ga0181612_133937_pt1 | contig 16252 bp, 5 predicted proteins | sample HoacroProtozoa21_FD_119630 | JGI IMG/M metagenome (GOLD analysis project Ga0181612, IMG submission 119630) | Hoatzin crop microbial communities from Cojedes, Venezuel. Combined Assembly of Gp0051906, Gp0051904, Gp0051908
AAGGTCAAAGAGAAGGGGAGAGAGTGCCAGTCCTGTGTGAAAAGAAAAGGCTGATTCTTAAGTCAAGGATAAGAGAAAGGCCAAACCTGAGATTAAGGAGGAGGAGAAAAAGGAGGACAAGATACAGCTAAAGGAGAAAAAGAGTAGAAAGGGGAGGAGAGAAGACCAATCGGAATAAAAAAAATAAAGAAAAATATTAAGGACAAACCCAAAGTCAAAGGAATAGAATCCAAAGGGAGCTTCAAAACCATGCTGAGATATACTGAAATTAAAGATCAGCTGGAACAGCAAGAACTCCACATAATAACCCTCAAGCCTGTCAAGGTACAGCTTTCAGAGATTGTAGATAGGGAATCAGATGAATAGAAGACAGAATAATCCACCCAGTGGCACGAAGTTCAGATCATCTATTCAGTCCTCACTTCAAGTATATAGTTAAATCTCCTTGGGCCTTTCAATATTCTTTCTGTGTTTCTGAAACTAACAGCAAGAAATGTACCAAAAGGTGCTTAAACAGTTATTACAGCCAGGCTCTCACTATGCTCGAGGTAACGTTGGCTGTCTGTGTCACTTCCAGGTTCGAACTTGGTAAAGCAGTTACCCTTAATGAAATGTATATGCCTCTGTGCACGAGCAAGCTCTGATAAATATATCCGCCTTTCTCCCATGTGATTTTTTTAAGAGCCTAGGTAATTCAGGAAGAAAGTGTCTTAAAATTTTCATAGTCATAAAGACCAAAATGATTGAAAATTCATTCAATGACAATTCATATGCAAAAACCCTCTCATGAGTGAAACAGTTTTTATCTATACACAAATGGAGTGCCAGATACTATCATTGTTGGTTAATGCACAGACAAAATATAAGCCACTGAGCTGTTTTTCACACACCTTCCCCAAAATACACAGTGTAAGGTGAGAGAAATTGCAATCTCAGACATCAAACCGACATCAGGGCCGGTCTCCAGCTCCCCACAGCCTGCCCTGCCTGGCCACGGGTCCCACTGCACCGGCCCCACCCGCGGGCCCATGTCCCAGCCTGGCCTAAGCCCACCCCCATCCCCAGGGAGGTGCCCAATGCCCAGGGCTGCGGCTGCCCCGGTGCCCCCCCGCTGCCCTGCTCCTGTCTGAGGTGGGATGGGCCCTGGCTGCCAGGCCTTGCCCTGACCCACCATGAGGAGCCCCTGATGCTCCTGGCCACTGTGATACCATGACACAGGGTCACTAAGTTCAGAACTGCAAGTGAACTGTTCACACAGCAAAAAAATCCAACTTTAACCAGACCCATGGCTAAAGACACGAGGAGCACATCCTTCTTCAAGCAGCTGTCATTCCACTCGTAACTGAATCACCTAAATCCACAACTCCTAAGCCTGTGATACATTCTTTGCCAGCCACCTTTATGGAAACTATGTCGAATAAAAGCAAACAACCACACAAACAAAACCCCACACCAAACACTGCAGCGGAAGTGCACACAATCACACTGTCAGTCAAGGATGGAAACAAGTAAAAACAACTATTTACCATTGAACTTTTTTATAATATTCCTCTATTACTGAAACTTACTCTATTTCTTGACCCAGACTAACTAAAACCTCCGAGATAAACCTAAGCACTAAATTCCTTAACTCCAATGAGTAGTCAAAATTACAGACTCCACAGAGACATTAATCTTATTACTGTCTCTTAAGTCTTTCCTCTGGAGAAGCCCTCATTTTTTCTTCTAGCCTATCTTCTGGGTGTTTTACACGACTGAGCCACCTACTTAGCACCTGCCTGGTACAGAGGTGCAGCATCTCAAATTGTCTAACTGATAGATTCATTATGTTGTGAAAGGGGTTGTATATACATTTCCTTAGGAGGCAATGCTCAGAACATTTGTTGCTAGCAAGTGTTCAGTGCAAAGTTTGCTATTTTGGTTTCAGCCCCTTAGGAGGTGGTCTGCTACATCCAGAACCTCATAATTTTTTCCAAGCGTATCTGTTGGTAAAATGAGTGATGTTAACTCTCTTTACAAACCTTGCTAAACTTTGAGATTACCTAACTGAAATTTTAACACAAGAACTTGTCTTAAAATTGAGCAAACAAAAATGAAATAAAATAAGACTGGCTTTCATCCTAGTAGCAAGCATTATATAAAGAAGTGGCAATGAGGTTATTGGTTCTATCTCTGCATTTTGCATTAAATCATCAGGTGAAAATAAATGTCTCAAACTGCCTTAAATATATAGAGGTGGTCATCTCTGGACTACATCTTCAGACCATTTAGACATAATTCCCTTTCATTTACCTTGACATTTTATCTCCCTCCCTATCACTTCGCCCTTATCCTTCCAAAAGGTTTTTAATAATTTATTTCTTCTACGTAGTTTTTTACCTGTGTAGAAATTGTCATCAGAAGCTAGGGGAAGACGTAACAATCACATTCTACATAGACCTATGGACTAAACTCATATAATTTAAACTGCAAGGAAGGTGTTTTTCCAGCCTCCTTATTTGTGTCTTAAATGACTGGTGAAGAAGAATGAACAACATTATCACAAAAATAACTTGTGAGGGGGTTAGGGAGTAAAGAGCAACAAACCAAAAGTACAACAGCAATCTGATAGGATCATCTTAGCAGTCTAAACAACCAGTGTGTCTAGAAGCATTCAAGTATTGATTAAATAGATTTTCTCCAGACATCTTTTCTTAATTCAAAACTTTTGATGATGAAGCAGCTAATCCCGGAATCCATTTCCAGGTGCATGGAGGACAAAGGTAGTCATCAGGAGCAGGCAGCATGTATTCACCAAGAGCAAGTCATGCTTGATCAACTTGATAGACTATGATGAAACAACTGGCTTGGTAGATGAGGGGAGAGCAGTGGATATTGTCCACCTGGACTTCAGTAAGGCGTTCCAGACTGTTTCCCATAAGTTCCTCATAGAGAAGCTGATGACGTCTAGGCTGGATGAGCAGACAAAGGCTCAGGGGGAGCTTCTTAGTGTTTATAAATACTAGAAGGGAGGGTGGAAATAGGATGGGGCCTGGCTCTTTTCAGTGATGCCCAGTGACACAACCAGAGGCAATGGGCACAAATTGAAACACAGGAGGTTCCCTCTGAACATGAGGAACCACTTTTTTTACTGTGAGGGTGGCCAAGCACTGGCACAGGTTGCTCTGAGGGGTTGTACAGTCTGCCTCCTTGGAGAAATTCAGATGTTGTCTGGACTTAGACCTGGGCAACCAGCTGTAAGTGTCCCTGCTTGAGCAGAGGGGTTGGACAAGATGAGCTCCAGAGGTCCATTCCAACCTCAACCAGTCACTCTCTGCTTTGATCTGTAAATGTATGCACCTTTTTCAAGAAAGACGGAATATGCCATCAAAATTAGTCTTCACTGACTCAGAGAAGACAGACTCCAGTTGCAAAGGTTATAGTGGATGTCCAGGGTTTTGTTATGTCTAATTCATGCCAGTGAATCACTTCATCAATTACTCAGATGTTTATTTCTCCTTATGGAGCAGTGTCATCTAGTATTAGCAACCGAAGACCAGCTTGAACTTTAAACTCCCACATCTCAAAGAGAGTATCTTTGTGCAAAATTGAGCAAAAGCCTGATTCAAGTCAAGTAGAACAGAGATTGCTACAGTCCTGTACCTCTAGGGGTTGTTCTGTTCCCAAAAGACAAGTGAAAACTTGTCTACTAGCTCTTTCCGACTTGATTTAAATCACGGTACAGAATCACCTGCCTACCAATGGAAAGTTACAGAGTCAGAACAAGGGGAAAGAAACAGCTCCATCTTCTTGCAGCACTACAAAGAACTCAATGACATGAAGCAGGACATAGGCACCCTTACACCTCTTTTAGCCTCCCTGCCAAGAAGGAAAGAGCACTCAAGTTTCTATCTGGCAACCACAGCCTTGTGAGCAAACACAAACACATCTGAAACCCGCAAGACTGTGTTTCACATGGCTGTTATGAAAGCCCAAGTTCGCAGCTTAATGGCTCTGTCTCTACTGCCTTCCCCTAGGCCTCATTCACACAGTTGTCTACATCACAAGGCTTCCTAGTAAAATCACAGTTTCTTTCACTTTTACATATGCGGGGGTTCCTTCCAACAGATCAAATATCTGTAAGTAGGAGTCAGGAAGAGAGGAGTAAAAGGGACTAACACAGCAGTTCCAGATCATGGCCCAGTCTGCCCATAGCCCAGTCTGCCCAAACTGTTACAGATCCTGCCTCAGCTTGTAGCCTGAACACAGACAGAATTTACTTTGGTAACAAAGAGCAACAATAAAATTATAGAGAATTTGTATCTAAGGTTACCATTTCTCTTGTTCAAATTCAATGAGGAGAAAAGTCTTTTGCTGGAAACCTTTCTTCCTCAAATTAAATTCCTTTCTGGCTTATCTGGGCTATACTTGAAACTATCAGTTTTCCGTTCTCTGGCTCTCTGTTTTCAGCAAAGTTTTGGCAGTTTGCCAAACTCATAGTATACAAAAAAGCAAATATTTTAAAATGTGTATCCTTTTTTACAGCCAATATGTGACATAACAGCAATGATGGCAGCTGCTACCAGCATTACTATTTTTTTGGGAGTGCATGAAGTGACTAAAAGACAAGGGAACCTGTCTTGACAGGAATCTCATGACCAACCCCATTCCTTGATCTCAACAAGGAAGTGCGGCTGGGACAGGAGGTGAGATGGATTTTTTGGGGACAGAAAACTAAACCAGGTTGCCTCTACAACTGGGACTTGGCACCTGCAGTCCAACCTCCCTCTTCACTATCAGATTACTGTCAGCTGAACAATGTGAAGTCCTGTAGCTCAAGCAAGAAGCCATGTTGAGTTTTGAAAGTTTGACTTCAAGGTGTTTTGCAGAAGGTGTGGTGAATGATGTACTTAGCATCATTTGGGTTTTGATTTTCTCTTATTTTTCTATGACTTACAACATTCTGTGAAGACCATATAAAAAATCAACAGAAAACCAAGTCATAAAGTTGAAAGAACATTATTCACTTTTGCAAATTTTTTAATTCAGAAGCTGAACTGAATTTACCAAAGCAATGTTAATTTGATCCCCTTACGATGTGACATTACTAAGGGCTATAATTTGAAATTAAATTACCTATTTTTTTTTTAACTTAACATTTTGGATGCACAGACTGGAAGAATTTGTGGTTTTCCTAAACAACCTTAAATACGCTACTTTTTAACTTCTGAGTGTTTTGTCTTTTTCATCTGAATTTATACTTGTAGACTAATACAACATGAATAACAAAGCATATCGCCATTCAACTCATTACTGCCATTTGTTATACATCTTCTACAATGCAAATTATTTTGACTATTTCTGTCTCACCTCATCTTCTTAATTTCTGAATGTGCTAGAGGCAACAAAAAAGAAGAGGTGTACTATATGCCTCTCAACCTTCTGAAAATATGCAATGGTGTAATAGCTTTCCCTTCATCCCTCTCCTGTTTTGAATATTATCTTGTCTTTCAAAACTAATGTCTCTCTATCTATACTTATCTATACCCCTTATTTATTCATATTGCAGCAAACTGATTCACAAGTTCACGAAACAAATCTGAGACAAGTAACTGCTGAGGCAAGAATTTAGTAGAGAACTCTATATGCCTTCCTTGCACTTGACTTGAGGCTGTCTTCAAACCACATGGTGAAAGTGAGAATATGGCCCAAAATCCCTTTAAGTTTGACATTTTCAAAAGATATTTGTGCAATAAATGCATTTTATTTAATGTTTCTGTTAAAATTCAAGTCAAATGCAGAAAGTTAAATTCATTAAATATAACTTATTCATTCATTTTAATTTTATTGTGTTGAATGAACCATGTAGCAAATGTTAGATAAAGATTAAGAGTGATGATAGATTCCTGGAACACCCACAAGAGAAGCATGAGACCTGAATGAACCTGTTAGATTTAGAGTTCTCCAAAATTAGCACCAGACACTGTAGAATAATTAATTGAACAAGCTAATAACAAATACAGTAATAATAAAAGCCCTTAAATTTCCCCAGGGCAGGAAATCAATATGTTGGTAAATTTATTTAAACGCCATTACTTGAACTAAATTGCATAAAATATTTCCATTTTCTTGGAATACTTGTTTAAGATTCTAAAGTTTCCCAAAAGTCTAATAAATCCTCTCTCGTCTCCCATCAGAGAGAGAAATGAAAAGATTTCTCTCACTGTAGCGCTATATTGTTCTGTATTTAGGACATTCCGTTTTCGGCTAGACCTTGCTTCTTCAAGGTTGTCAGTCATCCTTAGATCTCCTGCCTGCGGTAGCAATAGGTTATATCATATACTGTTTATTACAGGTCATAACAAAAACAAATTTATGATTGTCATGAGTCCAATATCTCCACTCTCTTTCCACTTATCTGGTTGAGAAGCCAATTGCTTTTCTCTGCCCTGCTGTTGCTTGGAAGAAGAGAGATATTCCAGGAGTGAATGCGTTATGAATATGTTGGCTTTCTAGCTTTCAGTTCCCCAAATCAAAGAAAGGCTACAGTTGCTTTGAGCAGAAACTAAGTAATTGATCCAGAGCCCTCTGAAGTCACTGAAAGTCCTCATGAGATCAGCAGACTGCAGAAGTCAGTCCAAGTATCCACGTCTCATATTTGCTGTCTCATACTTGGCTGCAGCCTGTTGGACACATAATCTTGGGGGGAAATTCTGACAGGACACAGGTAACTATACTCGGTGGTAGCTACTACTGGAAAACTATAAATCACACCTAAACGCATGGTTGTGACATCAACTATCACAAGGTCTTAAGTACAGCATTACAGAGAAACATATTTTAGAAGTCTCTTGCACAAAGGCAAAACTGTTGCCACAAGACAAATTTCACCTCAAAAAGCTTTAAGAACTGATGATCTACCCTGAGCCACCCAGAGAAAAAAAGCCAACTGACCAAACTGGCACATCACATGCTACATTGTAGTGCTGCACAAAGACTACAGTTCAGGTGCCAGAAGCTGAACACCAGAGGACTTTCCACCCCAGCAAAGCACCCAGTGTCTGGAGGGCTGAAGAACACTGCCGTGTCACTGTGCTGGTATGTGTCCTGAGTCCAGCTCTCCAAGTAACTTCGAGTTTCGCGTTGCACAGTGCTGTAAAATAGTTGTAGAAGTACTACTCTGAATACACACAAACTCCAGAAACATACGTGTGCTTTTAATATTAATATGGAGGATAATGTTAAAGTGTAAGCTCACATCAGGCAGCTGAGTGGCTGGATTTTCAGAAGCTTTCAAACACTAATACCTCACAAGACCCCCCTGGTGTCAAACCACTGCAGCAATAAAACCCATGTCTGTCTTGAGCACTGCAAAGTCCAAATATTTTGTATGTTATTTTTCAAAAAGTAATTGCCTATTTGTAGAAATTTTTCTCACCATAGGTAACTATGCTAACAAAGATATTCAGTATGCAAGGAACCATTTGAAGTTATTACAAATCCACTAGATCTTCCACTAATACATAATCTATATTACAAACACATAAAAGCATTGCAGTTTGCAGTTCTTTTTCATTCTCTTTTTCTATTAACCTAAGATGCAATTGAAACTCACAGATGGACAAGAGATAAATGCGTTTGTTGTATTCATCAGCTGGTTTTAGTTACTAATTCAATTATTAAATCCCCTCAGTAAACAATAGGATATCGTGGCAAAAGCTGCTTCTTTTTCTTCTTCTTGTTTTACAATAGAGCTCTTAACTTTGCATTATTTTAGAAAAGGCCTTAGATATTTTTTCACTAATATTCTGAGAAGTTGAAATTGAACTTGAGATATGGAGAAAAAATCCTATCTATAGCAAACACAGATCATATTCTTTTAAAATTAGATTTGTGTTATGTAATCACTTCCAAACATGTAAACAGAAATTGTCACCATCTGATTATCTATGCACAAAGAAATGCTACTGTTTCAAGAATCTGACTGGAATGTATATGCTCACAAAACAAACCTCCCTAGCTGGCATTCAAGAGACAGATGTTAACAGCAAATGAACTGCTACAGATGGTCATTTTTTTTTTAAATTTGAGTTTGCATTTGTTTCAATTTTTTTTTTCCTAAACCATGCATTAAAAAAAAAAAAAAAAAAATACACAACCTATTCCTAAAAGCCATTCAAGACTACCAAGTGGATACATGCAATCTTTTGTTTGGCAATAAAAACCAACAACCATTTAAAAGAGCTGAAGAATACATATACATGTAAATTTTTATTAGAACTTGAACATTTTTTGTGTGAAAAGTAATTTTTTAACATGAGTTTCAATTAAAAAAAATCGAAGCATGTCTAATCATTTAGCCCTTTTCATGTGAGAAATATTAACTCTTGCTGCTGAATTGAGAGACCTGTTCTGCAACAACCACTATATTAGCTATTCCCTTGATTGTACCCTTTGGTAAATTTTTAAAATAGAATTGAAATATTTGTGATTAATTAGAGTTATATAATGTGCTCAACCACGATTATAAATAATGAAGCTAGTCTTCTGCTTCCAAATTCTCATATCACAATAAATTTATAATGCCAAAATAAGTTTGGAGTTTAGAATGTTCAGGATTGACTAGAAATGGAAACTTCTGGTTTTGTTGCTGCTTTTCGAAGTTTAAATTTTATGTCTTGAGTTAAATATGTTTAAGCAGGCAACTCACATGGAGATTTTCCTTCTGAAATACCTATGAAATTTCAAGTAACTATATTGCGAACTTAGTCTTCTAAATTTCTAAATGTAAACATTCTATACTGCGCTTCACCACTCTCAAAAAAATCAGCCATCTCCACTGTTTTCTGCTTAGCAAAACTCACAAAGGAGTAAGAGATGGTAGCCTGAGTCCTGAGACCTCACCCACAGTAAAACATATCCATTATAATTGTTTCCAATAGCTGCTATCCCAATGGTAAATTTTTTTACCCCTTTTAAATTCAGTATAATTGAAAACCCTATGAAACACCTCCACACATTTTTTCAAGAGTGTGTCTCACATAGAATGTAATTGTAGATAACCAGCATATAAAATACTCTTTCTTCCCTAATGATCTGCATCCATCATAACTAAATAACTTCTATTCTTCACCTACAACTAAAACCACTGAACGACAATGTTGGATGGAAGAATGAAGTTTTTTGACACCAATAACCCACAACAAACTGTGAAAAACCTGCTAGCAGACAAAAGTTCAAAAAGGACAATAACCTGATAATTCAGGCCTCCGACACGTGCAGTAATAACCTCAAATTAAGTCTGGAGCCTAGACTGTAAGTGCCATTCAAGTATATCAAACATCCAACAATCCCACACCTTTGTAAGGAGAATGTGTTTGAAAATTACATAAATGGTCAAATGTCAAGAACTTTATTGCCATGAAAAGTGCAGTCCTTTAAGTTAAAAGGAGACCTGTAACTTTATATAACAGAAATAACAATAAATCACAATTGTAAGGGACCTTTGCTCCACAAATAACAGGGGTGTCTCAGACAAGGCCTTAGAACAGGAAAGCCAGCAGCATATAGTCTGTGCAATAACATAAACCAACCAAGATCACACTGACATTCATTGATCAAGTTTTACCTGATCAAATTAATTTATTACTTACCAAAATTAACCATAAATGCTTAATCTCATTCTAAAGAAGACCTTAAAAAACCTAAATTGCATCCCAAAGTTCTTATTTCTTCCCAGAAATTGCAATGAGAGCCTAGAATAAGTAGCTTGCACAAAATTGTCCACAGTTTGAATGCAGACCTCCAGTACGCAAGATGAACCATCTCACAGGGGACTCAAGCAAGGTTTTGCCTTAAAAACCTTAAAATCTTACCAGTCATCTGCATATACTTTTAATGATCCTACTAGGCAGTTAATCTGGTCAGTAGCTCATAGTATCTGGATTGAAAGAAGAGTAACAAATGTAAAGTTCATAGTTTTTCTTAGTTACAACTAGAAACCACTGCATTTCCAAGAGATGCAGAACTATGGTACTGGTTTTCAGTGGCATCTGAGCTAAACTAGGGGTATAAAAGCCTGATTCAGGAAGTAAAGGGCACTGGCAGACAGACAGAGCTCTCACGCAGACAGATAGAGCTCTCACTGATCTGACAGGGACATCTTTGAGAGAGATGCTCATTCACCAGCAGGGCAAATTACTGAAATCCAGAGGCTGTTGGATCACGCCAAAGTTATCTTCACTGAATCAGGTGTAGGAAAAAAAGTCAACATGAAATTTTTGTCATACAGCTCAGCACATGTGAGAATGAATCAATCAGCTAAAATATGTGGACCTAAAAATACAATGCATTCTTTTCTAGCTCTCCTAGTTTGTGTAATATATTTAATAGTTATTCGATAAAAATATTTAAGCACAGCGTTACTGAACACATACAAAGTTCACAGTGAGAAACAGAACAGCAGCCTTGCAAGGATCTTTCACAAACTGCTAATGAGTGAGTGAGAAATACGGTAAAATAAAAGGGTTTTTTGCTGCAGTTTTCATGGGTTGGTTCTCTTGTACCAGAACAGTCCAGAATCTACACAACCACAATTTCTCAGCTTCTTTAGTTTGCATCACCCAACCTCTAAGAATAATTAGTCTGAGACATCCAGCCACTGGACAACTGATCTCATGATCTAAAGTAGTTAGGTGGACTACTAATAAATCTTTGCATTCACGCATAGCTTTTTCAGGAAAGTAAACTGCAGCTAGGCTTAAAGATGTGATGAAGAAAACCTGCCACTGTTGGGATTAGTTTGGAAGACTGAATCAGTTGATATTCAGATCAAGAAATACTACAGGTATTGCTGTTTGCCACTACAAAAGCCATGATCATCAAGGATAACTCCATACTCCCTGTTGTATTATCTCAGCTTCTAATGAATTTAGCCATCTGATCCTGCAACATCATTCCTCGAAGTACAGCCTTCTGAGTGTGGCATTTCTGGGAACAGCACCAAGATATGACAGCAATCACTGTATGTGTTCTTAATGCCTGTGGCTAGATTTTGTATTTTGGAATACCTTGAGGCATCGGGTAATATGGATATCAGGCAATTCTTGTGGTGATTTACAAAGTCATAGTGCATCTAAATGTACCATGGCAATTATTGTTTGATAAAAGCTGTAGTCTTAGGAAGAGAGGTCACCCTATCTTTCAAAGGATACATTATGAAATATTAGAAGTTATCAGGGGATACAGTCACCTCATGCTTTGAAACAGTATAAAAACAAGTACTGGATCTAGTTACATGAATATAGCAAAATATAAGGTAAATTAACTTTTATTTTGTCTTAAAAGATGACTAAATAGTTTAAAAATAAAGGTATTGTACTGATATGCTACACCTTTGCCTAGAGCAAGCTAAGAAACAAAAACACCCTTGGAGTTGCCTCTGCTCTCCCTTTTTGAGGAAAAGGCACTATTCAGGAGAAAGTTCTAAGCTACAGCTACATGATCCTAATTTTCGTATCTGCAATTTTAAGCTTAAGTGATCTAATAGGAATTTTTTATTCCTGAATGCTGTTAAGGTATGTTTTGCTAGCACCTCAGCCTTTGTAATGCCAAGGGACTGCAATTTGCAGATCTGTAGCCTTTCCCCTAAGCCACTGAGGCACTGTTTTCCAATGCTACTGTATAAGTACTTCTCTTTTTCCCTTCACGTTCTCAAACTCTAGGTCTTACGTAGTTATTCTCACAGTCTTGCAACTGCAAATCCCAATAGTTTTGTTATGGTAGGCACTCACGGAAACAACTACCACTACAGTGAAAACGGCCACTCCTTTGCCCACCCTCCAGCATCAGCTTTCCTTACCTTTTGGTTTGTAGACTTTAGTTTATAATAGACAAAATCAAAATACAGTACACAGCAAAATAGATAATAGAAATTTAAATACTTAGCAAATATTATCCAATAATAATTTTTGATAACTAACATGCAACACTTAAACCTAAAAGTGACTGTACTCCTATCAGCACTAATAGCATCAAGAACTGAAACTACCAGTGGGAATTTTCACATGGTCTTGAGTATACAGGGCGAGAAGAGAAGCATGGCAAAACCAATCATCAACCTCGTCATCTTCATTGTTTCCACCTGCTGCACCAGAGAAAAAACCCAGAGAAAGCTGCTCACCAGGACTTCCCACCATTGCCACTGCTTTTACTGGACTGCCACTGGGGAGAGTCTGTCCTGTTCTTTCCTCTCTCCCATTTGGTTTCTATTTTTCTTGTATTTTCTGCCTGAAGGAACATTGATCATTAGACCACATTAATAAAACTCTCTGTATGTAAGACTGTCCCAGCACCCTTTGTGTAACAGTATTTACAAAATTCTAAAACAAGAATTCTTTCCTATGTCTCTAGAATGCCAGCCATAGAAAAAGAAAAGAGCTGAAGTCAATTTACTACCTTTAAACATGGTGGACAGGCCAGAGTGACTCCTGGCATGACTTTAGTTATATTCAGATTAGAGAACCCAGAAGCATTTCTCAGTCTGACTGCTGGAGCTATATCCTGATTCTGCATTTGGGCAAGGTTTACATTCTTACCTTCCCCTCTCCTTCCCAAAGTGGCCATCTTGTGCATTTCTGAAGCAGGATTGAATGGTGTTGCAGGTTTGGGGCTTTCTCAGCCTAGATACCTGAAAACCATTTCCCCTCCTACAGAACATATGCCAAATCAAAACTAAACTAAACAAACAAAAAACAACTAAAAATAATTTCTTTGCTCCTCTCTCCCCCCAGAAGAAACCCTATTCTCAAAGATACATGAAAGAATCTGGAAAGCATGTAACAGTCTAGACAAAGTCTAGCTTCTTTATATTTTCCTAACCTATTCTATCTGGTTTTTGTGGAAAAATGTTTGTGCTTTTGCAAATGATTGTTCTACAAAATATTGTTCTACAAAAAAATTGAATTCTTCAGCCAAACATTTTATCAATCTTCTCTAGAAAACTACTTCTGGGCTGAGATATCTCCTTACATAAAATTCAGTGCTTCTTTATTCTTAGAAGGTATGTACTATAAATAATCAATCCTGGTGCATGTCAGAGCAGAAAAAGAAGTTGGTATAAGGTAATAAAGTAGGTTGTAGTGGATTTTTTTTATCCTCCATTTCATTTTTCATCTTCCCATACATGAAACTCCTACCTGCACAAAATCTAAGCACATAATGGAAGTTAGCATGGATTCAGAATTTAAAACATTTCCACCTGACTTTGAACTATGATGAAACAAAACTCTCCTGTTTAACAAGAACGGTCTAAAGAGGACAAATAGATTTAAAAGATAGTTTTATCTCTAAAAATCATTTGCTTATGTCCTAAGCCTATTTACACATAGTAAAATGTGTGTCATGTTCAAGAATCTCATTTTCACCACCTCCTGTCATTCACCCCTATCCTTGTCTTAACTTTTCAGAGTCACAGTGTCAAGAAGGTTAATGCAGTTACACGCATTTTGATGGACCATTTCACTCACATTCACTAGGGCAAACATATATGGCTGGCTGATAAACAATTTATTCCACAGAGAACAAGTTCTTCTTAGCTGAAAAGAGACCCCTGCCGAATTAATACATTAAATGATGAGATGTTAGCTGCAAAAGAAGAAAAATCCTGGAACCTCACTATCTTTTTTTAAGCACTAAATTAATACTTCTAGACACTCAAATATTGGGCACAGTGCCACTGAAGACAATAGTATAAAACAATGTAAAAACAGTGTTAATGAGATCTTAGTCATGCTGCTAATCTTTTAAATACACAGCTCACAGCAAGTGAAGAAAAATGGCTCTTAAAAGTGATGACACATGCATTATGTCTCTGTGTCTATGGGGAAGCTTGTTTATTAAGGACACGAAAGGAAGGCTAGTACTCTGGATACTCTGAGGAAAAACTGATTTCTTCTGGCTGCTTTACAGCTCGTCAAAGATCTACTATATTAAAAGACCACATCTGGGGCTAGGCAGGGGTACTTCAATTCTATTTTGTTTTTAAAAGTGATATCAAAGTAAAGATTTATAACTATGGACTATAACTTAGATGTGCAGTAGTAGTACAGCAGCCCCTACACAGACTCTTAATCAACTATTACATTAACATCTTTGAGTGATGTAGATGTGTAGAATGAAAATACATTTTAGTCTAATTTTCTTCCCTCCCTCCCCCATGTACCAGTAACAGAACTACGAAAACCCACATAGTTTGTTAAACCTGCCCTTATACAATCCCAGAAAAACTTCTCGACATTCTGCAAGCAATTCTCTGCAAGACTCATTTCTCTCAGGAACTGCAGGTTAACAGTGAAAATTGCCATACTAGGGGGAAAAAAAAAACACACCACAAATGAACAAACCAAGAAAGATAAAAGAAAATCAACAATAAAAAACTCCACGTATTTGAAATGAAACAGAAAAGATGACTTATTATAATTCTTGGGAAAAACTGGAGTGAAAAAAAAAGCAAACAATCAATCCTAAATAGAAATATATTCAGTGATGATACCACTGGATATGGCTTCCTTAAAAAGCAATGGTGATATTTTAATAAATGCTTTATTTGGACAAAAAACATTTTAAAACATTTTTTTCAGAGGAAAACAGACTCAATTTCAAAGACTGCAATCCAGATCCCTACAGAGTGATGATTGTACTAAGAATCCTATTTTGACCCTGATCCATATAGTGAACTTCTAATACATTGCACCCCCTCAGAATAAACCAAACTTTCATGTCCAAAAGCATCACCTCCTCTAGTAACTCTGCCTTGACTCATGTCCCACTATTATAAGGTCTCCAGAATCCAGTATTTGAACTGTCCTTCCTCTTACTAGACTACTCTCCATGCTCTAGTATGTCTACTGTCCCTATGTCATCCCTGCATTCCTATCGTTTTCTTACACTCTCCTATTGTTTTTTTCGTGAGCACCCTGTCCCAACTGCAACTGACTTCTTACCTCATCCCACTCACTCTTCTCCATTAATATTAATTTTCTATGAAAGCTAATCATGTTAATCTTCCTTTGAAACTGGTAATCTGTCTGCAACTCATTGCCTGTTTACAGTTTCTGACTAGCATGGGCATCTTGAGACGATGAGAAGTAAGAGAAGGAAAACACCACACCAAGTTAGGGATGATGAGTAAGAGAAGGAGAAGAGTCATTTAAGAAGCACCCTCATCTTTCACAGAGGAAAAGGTAAGAAGTGGAATATGCAGTCTCCCCATTTTCAGCATATTTATGCTCAGTGCTCAGCTTTCAGTCTTAAGTGGTAGAAGTGGTGTTACAAATGCCATCATTGCTGTTAAGAAACCCATGAATTTTCTTCCAAAATGGAACCATCTCTCCATCATCCTTCTTGATGCCTCTGGTTCCAGACAGTACCTTCTCCAACTCCAAGAGTTTTGGTTCCTCTTGAATAAACCAGCTTTAACTGGTTTCAGAAAGCAGTGAAGTATCAAGCCTAAGCAAATGACCACCCTCCAGGGGAAAACAGAAACTAAAATCTACCACATAAGGATGTTTCTGTGAAGTGTTATGGTCCAGTGATCATTTCCTCATACACCAAATACAAGATTTATTTAGCTTTCCATTCTTATCTAGCTAATAGCTAAGAGAATTCAATACACTACCTGCCATTTCTACAGCATTGCTAATATAACTTATATATTGCCAATATAATTTCTGTTGCCAGAACAAGAAATCCTGCACAAAAAGGCAAATTCAGCATAACAGAAATGCTAATGCAAATCACCTGAGAGATAATGGGGTTTTTGCTTTAGCTGTTGAAGCCATCGCCATCATATTGACCAGTGTTTGTTGCATCTTTAATAAGTCAGGAATGGAAGAAAGCACTTCACATGATCTGCGATGCTAAGACAAATAACAAAGTTACAGGAAAACAAAAAAACAGACAAACAAAACTTGCAGGAAAGGCAGAAATATGAAAGATCCTTACTACATGTTCTAATTTCAGTTTTCTGAAGCCAAAAGTCTTAACACAAGATAGATTTTGGCAGTTCTCTAGAACACCTTATTTCTGAAACAAACAGCGAAAGGAAAATACAGACTAACATTTCCAAGAAGAAATATTTATTTGCTACACTATAGCGAAAACAAAGATGGGCCAGCTCTTCTAGTAGGGAACTACTTTTGCTTGTCACTCCATGACCATAACAACTCACTGTAAGATAATGGTACATACCAACTGCACCACTAACCCACTGCAT
>Ga0181612_129681_pt1 | contig 16251 bp, 8 predicted proteins | sample HoacroProtozoa21_FD_119630 | JGI IMG/M metagenome (GOLD analysis project Ga0181612, IMG submission 119630) | Hoatzin crop microbial communities from Cojedes, Venezuel. Combined Assembly of Gp0051906, Gp0051904, Gp0051908
CCCCCCCCCCCCCAGTCTTCCCCACCAGGCCTGCTCTGCAGTCTCTGCATCCCCCAGCCTGTACTGGTATCCGAGGTTGCCCTGAGCCAGATGCAGAACCTTGCACTGGGACTTGTTGAACCTCATGAGGTTCAAATGGACCCACTTCTTGAGCTTGTCCAGGTCTCTCTGGATGGCATCCTATCCTTCTGATGTGTCAAATGCACCGCTCAGCTTGATGTCATCTGCAGAATTGCTGAGGGTGCATGCGATCCTGCTGCCTATGTCACTGAAAATGTCATAATAGAAGCCAGAAGAATTCAGTTATTTCCCTTCAAGGCAGCTCCTCAACAGTGAACCCATGGTTTATTTCTCATGCCATAGGTCTCTATATGCAGTCAAGAAGATGAAATTTGAAATGAATTTAACTAGCATAGTTTTATTTCAGCCAGTGAATCACTTTTATCTGTCTACTTATTTTTATGGATTTTTATTGCTGCCTTCACCATTGTATATGTAAACCTCTCAAATAATTATGGGTTTGTCATCACATTTCTCCAAGGTAAAGAATTGTTATGAGCTGATTGTAACTGGAAAATTGAGGTGTAGAAAAATTAGCTACTTGCTCAAGGTCAGGTAAGGAGTTTCAAACAAAGGCTCAGTTCACTGGGTCCCTCCCCGATTTGTACAGGTTTATATATATATATATATATATATGCTTTTGAGAATCTTATAAGTGTTAAGTGATTTTTTAATAACATTTCATTCATTTATTAAAAAAAAAAAAAATTAGAACACTTAGTACTGCTGACAGACATACCGAGTTGGGATTCTTGTCATATGAGTCACAAATTACATGTATTATTCAGAGGTTTCATAGACAGCGATATGACTGTAGTTTATAACTGCTCTCCCAAGGGACATGCACTAATTCGTTCTGATGGAATCACCAGGAAAAAAAAGTAGGTATTTATAGCCAAACTAGTACTGGGAAGGCAGGTGGTTTGGGCATCTGAACTTCCTCTATCTTTTTGTAACTGTATAGGCCAAATATCTTACTGTACTTCTCTGCATATTTCTTCATATTTCATTAGACATCCAAGTGTCATTGTTGCAACAATAATTGAATGTGAAAGGTTGCAATTCTTATTAAAAAGTGGAATGATCTACTTTGTATCCCCATTGTTTTCCAGTCCAATACAGACCAAAGCACTAAAAAAACATAAAGCCGTTTTAATATGGAGTTTCTGTGTTCTCTAGAAAGGTGACTCATGCAAAATTTAGCAAATGTATGGAGGCGTACAAATAGGTTTTTATTGTTCAAAGGCTGAATTACACAATTTAATGAAAAAAAAGCTGCCCTTAACATATTCATTTTTAAAATGTTAATAAAACTGAAATTAATCTATAACATTTGAACCAAAGTAAACACTTTGCTTAATCAGATAAATGAATAATTTATAGTATTTTTAATAAAAGCAAATAAAATTTAGCAAAAATTAAGATACTGTTTTCCAGTTCAGCACAGGTAGCCTTACTCTCCAAAGACTACAGCATTCAACTACAGTGCAGTAGAGAACGTGGAATTACCTTCCCTAACTGATTTTAAGTAGCAATTGCAACTGTTTCAGTCTGAAGCAGGTCGAAGCCGTTCTGCTTTTTAGATCCATACAGGGTCTAAAAATGTGTGTACGTATTCCCATTCTTCCCTGTTCACGAGTAAGTGTTTGAGTACAGTGACCGCGTCATTCTCTTTCTTTCTTTTTTCTGACTGGGACATCGTCACCAAAATTATTTCTAATCAGGTGATTGGACAATAAACCTAATCTATGGTGACATTCTACTTTTTATTTTTAATAAATGAACCCCAAATTTAGGGGCTCAGATCCATGCTAAGTTTGGCTGCAGAGGGTCCCAGATGTAGCAAGGTACCTGCCACGCTGAAAACATAGATGTTTGTCTGTGGACTGACAGCTGCTTTCATCTGTAGGCAACTGTTATTTTCTCCTCATTTCATTTTAGTTCAATTTAGATTGCTCTTCTTCCTGTAATTTCTGAGTATCATCCCAGCACCCTGATCTTCAATGGCTGAGGATGCAGGAGAGTTAATTCTAGGACTACACATAGTATTGCTGGAATAAGGAACAACAAAGGTCTTCCTTATCTCTCCGAAGAAAATTTCTGCTGGTTTTTGATGTGGCTTGGTGGTAAGAGCTATACTTCGAAACAAAATTCTTAGAGTATTAGACAGGTTTGATGAGTTACTAAAATACACAGTTAGGGGATGAGTACATCTGGTGAGATCCTGACCCAGTTACCATCCCCAGGAATTTTGTCAGCAACTGTAACAGACTAGCAAATTCACCCATTTAAGGCATGGAAATGGATGAACAACCCCCTTTTTCTTGTATTGTAACACATTTTTCTTACATAATTTTCAAAATACGGAGTGACCATTTCATTTCATCCAGCTTTCGTGAGCCTCTTGGAGCCTCTTCCAAGAAGACCCATATTCAAACATGAATCTTATCTCCAAACCCCTGGCTTTCTCTGAACTGGCCTCCTCCACTTTTCCCATTGAAAAGCCTCCCATCGCCGTCCATGTGCACGTCACTGGGGCTCCGGAAGGAATCTCTGGTTGCGGCATGTTCTGAAGGCAGTTCACCCAGAGCAGGGGGGAGGGAGGAGAGAGGGCTGTTTATTTCCATAGCGGCTAATTTCCCAAATGAAAAACCTAATTATGCAGTTCCTACACTGAGTTTGTGCCTGTGAATACAGTAAATGTATGTCAATAGCTGCGATAGAGAGGGCCCATGGTTCTGGAGAGCAGATGCTGGGGTGGCCCCTGCTGCCCAGAAGCACCTGTTGGACCGGGGTCTGCTGTTCAGTAACCCTTCTGCAGCACAAAGGGAGGTTATATTATTGGGTACATATTAATTCTTGCTGGTATTAGTCATAGCCCTGGTGACTCATCAGTCTGGCTCACAAAGTAAAACCAGATTTACCCTTTATAGGGCTTGGCAGTTGGCAGATGATTGTTTCCCCTCTGTGAATCAGACTTTTATTTATTTAGTGTAATCAAGAAGGAACTGTCTGTTTTGTGACCTTCTAGGTTAGTGAAAGGGAAGAAAGGATTTCTCCTTATTATTATTATTTTTTGGCATCATGCAGTTAGCAGAACAATGCAAAACTATGATAAAGGATCATGCTCTGATTGGCTGGCTGCTTGGACTATAGCTGCATGTCACATCATTATTCCAGTTGCTCTGAAGAATTCTTTTACATGAGCAGAAATAACCATTTTATTGCAAATAAAGTAGGATCCATACTCTTTAGAATCAGATGGGAAAAATTACTCTCTCCCAGCAGATACCCGGCGAACCATTTAACATGTAAGGCACTGAAAGTTCCTTGAATAATTTTGCTAAACTGGACAAAAATAATAAGGCAGTTTTGCAACATGCCTGGCTATTGGACAGAGTACATCCTGCCAGATTACAGACATATCCCATGGAAATTACAGAAAAAAAAAATCAGATGGCAGACAGGGACTCTGGTAAGCAGCTCAAGGACAACAATCTGACTAAGAGACCCAAGATACAGATAGGGATTGCTCAATGACAGTGGAGCTGAAAGAAAACATAAAAAGCTAAGAATAACTAACCAGAAATAATTAACTGGTTACTGCTTCTTCTCCAGATAAGAGGAAAATGCCATTTTGAAAGTTCATGCAGTTCCTAAACTTATTTTGTTTAAAAAAAATGGCTTCACCAGCGTGAAACACACTAATTCACTCCCTGGTCCTGGCATGCTGTAGGCATTTTGCTGAAACCTGTAAATGATCTGCAATATGTTCAGGGAACGCCAACAAACATTATTCATCGCTACAGCTGTATTTGTTGCATAGCTTTCGAAGCTGGTGATTTCTAAATGTTTTTCCCTTCTGCTTTTAGCTAGCGAAAGATTTCAAATCAGTGGAAAACACTGGTGATCAGCGAAGCTAAGCTAGACTGAACTATGTGGACAATAGTGAAGTAAAAAAGAGGGCTTTTTTTTCAAGTTTATTTCAAGAAGTTTTCATTCGTGTCCTCTGTGGTGAGCTGCAGCGGGGCTCTGTGTCCGGGGGGGGGTGGGCTGGCTTCGTGTGAGGTCCCTGGTCGTGGTGGTGGGGGCCGTGAACATTGCAACCACTGGGGAGGGCTCCTTGTCCTCCTCACTGCATTTCTGAAGGTCATGAATGTGCAGTTTTATGAAGAGCTTCTATTGAGGAAGAGCAAGTTTGGAAAAAAATTTAGAAAAACTCTAGTTCATCAAGGTATGTACTTGAAAAGGTACATTGCAGAGTAATCCACGCTTCTTTTAAATCAGTGCTTTCTAGGATATTAAAAGTCTTCAACATAGAGATGGTGAAAAATCTGTGTGAAGTATAAATAAAACATAATTGCCTAATCAGTTTAGCAGGGATGGAGGCATTACAATGAAAATTCCCATGAAGAGTTTCTTTAATAAGCCGGTTTTACTAAGATTAAATTACCAAATTGAGAGTGTTTTCCAGCAAAGAGTATGCTTTCTTAGCAGTGTATCGTCAATGAATAACACCAAATGATCAAGGGGAACTGCAGGTTATTCTTCGCTGGGATCTGTAAGGACAGGATAAACAATCATTCCTGGGGAATGGTTTCAGTGGAAGATGACTTAGTGATAGCCTGAGATCTCTTTCACTCCTCTATTTTTATCTATCAAGAGAAACAAAAAATTACGGAAACCATGTCTGTTCAGAGATGCATAATTTGACCTGAAAGAAGATGGATTCCATTTCTGCTGAAGGCAGTGGGAGACCTATGGATAGACCCCAATTCATGCCTAAAGCTACAGTGTCTTTGACTTAAAGGAAGACTTACAGAAATGCTTATCTTGAAGAGCGTACTTGGAGCACATTCCCAAATTCTTTACTCTGACCCTGATAATACAGTGACATACCACTGTGACCACAATTTTAGTGTGGCTTCGCCTGAAGTACTCGCAAAACAAATGTTATTGAATTTCATAGTGTGGGTTATGAGATAACCTCTTGCAAGTAAATTGATCAAGAATACAGCTAGACTGAGGAGAAAATTACTTATGAGACACACAAGTGTGCTTTGTTCTTCCACTTTCTTTTCCTCGGAAGTGTAATGCTCCAGAGACCAGCAGCTGTCAATGAGATAAGCATAAAAATAATACATGGTACTAGCTGCTGTTTGTGCTAGGCACTGTGTAAAGATACGCAGTATTCATTATTTTATTATGGCTTTCCAGACTTCTAGTGTTCTTCTTCAGCCTTTTTTTCCCATTTTCTTGTGCTATGTGAGAGTCTCAACTACTGCTTAATAAAAAATCCAAGTAATTCACATAACTGTGCAGGAAAACCTTCAGAGTTCAAAACCAGACACAGAATAGAAAGAAGACTTTTTTTTTTTCCTTTTAATTTCTTACGTGTCACAATTTTAAAATCAACCTGAAAGCTTATTTGTGCTTGCTCTGGATTTAGGGGACTACCAACATGAAGAAAAAAGCAGCCCCCCTGACTGACAAACCATTCTGTCTACGTGTACATGATAAGCGAAGGGTAGGGGAAGTTAACTATTGCTAAGAAAGTGGAAATTAAGCATAAGGAGATTAAACTGCCAGTACCTTCAACACTTGGTTATGCAGATAAGGTCAATGCTGTAGCGGGCGCAGAGGCAGCCTGCAGAAGACCTGGGAGCTGAGCCTGGCTTCCCCTCGGAGGGGGGACCAGCGGCTTCAGGTGTGAATGGAGCAGCAATCACCACTGCAAAAGCTGAATCTGCTGCAAAGCTTAGTGCTTTCTTGCCGAGAGTCACCGCAAAAAATCTCAGAGAACTGCCACGGCTGTCCATATTCCTGTCTCTAGGTTAAGGGAGGTGGGTGTGAAACAAGGAAGAGCACAATTATTGTCCTTCATAAAATAGCTCAGCTTGGGAACTGCTCGCCACAGGATGTTGTGAATGCTAAAAGTTTACACAGCATTAGGGGACAACTGGAAAAGCCTGTGGGTAAGAAATCAGTAAATATTGCCAAATCAAAACAAAACCAAACCGAACCCAACAACCTACCCATATTGATCTCAGGAAAATTAGTGCAATTTTATCTGAAAATGACTCAAGGGTGAGCATGACTCAAGGGTGAGATGCTTCAATGAAACATCTTTTGTTTTCCTTATTCTCGTACTCTTTCTTAACCAATGACTTGTGGTCGCTGCTGGATGTTGGTCTAGATGGGTTTTTTATGTGACTTACCACGGCTGTCGCAAGACTATAATGTTACGAGGGACAGTTATTGACAGCAGCTGAAGTTCTAACCCACCACCTGTTGGAAGTTCTCTTAGATGCTATGTGGTTTTTGTGGCTACCAAGTATTTTCCAGAGACGCCTTTTTCCCAGAATCCCTTGGCCCTACAAATAAAGCAATTCTGCATGGTTCTGGCTGCTTTAGACTGGCTGTGAGTCACTTGTTGGCATTGCAGCTGATGGAAGGGTCAAATGCTTCATTAGCAAGGGTAGGTTGCACCACACTGGAAAAATCTTTTTTCCTCAATATACCCTTGATAGTTCTAAAATCTAAGAAATAGGTTTCTACAAATAAACAACATCTGTGTGTTTTCAGTATTATCCATCTTCAGGATGGAACGCATTCATCTGGGTAGAGCCTGAAAGCCCTCCCAGGAATATCTCAAATCCATTTTCTAGGTAAAGCAAACAGACACTTAAGCCCCAGCCCTACGTCCCACACTGACTCCTGCATTCACAAGGAACCCCAGTGACCTCTCTGGATCCTTACAGGCTAACCATACTGCAGGACAGTGCGTGACCTTCTATAATTGGTACAGTAAGCTTTTTTGATGGGTATACTTCAATTATGTCAATGCTTCCTCATGAGAAAATTCAATTTAAATTGACATCCAAGAATGAATTAAAATGTACAAAGGGTCTTAAATAAGAAAGTGTTAAGTAAGCTCAAATCAGAGATCTAAATTATCAGATGAGAAATGCAAGGTCTTGAAAACAAAGATGCACCAGTAGATTTATTTCAAAGAAATACATTTCTGTGTGATTAAAAGAAAGACCTGGAGCTGATGTAAATAGTTTGAAAGCAAAATAATCATATATTAAGAAGAAATATGTATGAATCTCAATGATTTGAGAAATATAATCCAAATTTGTGAAAAAAATAATCTCAATTTTACTACAAATGAAAACTTCATTTGAAATATCAACATGTTTAGGGAAAACACAAGAAAGAAAAGGTAAGTGGCACTTCAATTTTCAGTCTCGATTCAGCAGAGGGAAGTCTATGATTTAAAAAAAATAAAGGTGCAGGATGCAAATCAATTGCTCTCCTGAAGCAATTTTTACTCATACAGTAAGAGTTACTCTTCCAAGTAACTAACCATGTGTAAATTATTGCTTCAGCAGACTGACTTGTGGATTTAATTTAATCAAACTGTGGCTCAAATTCTACTGCATACTTACACCGTAATATAATTATCTGCCAGCTAAAAAAGCGAAATGTAGTAAATGGGAAAATCTTACCTTTTTTTTTTTCCCCAAATTCCATTGGTGAAAGAGTCAGTAGTTCTTCAGGTTCCCATTTCTAATTCCCTTTGCCTTCTTGACTGCAAGATGTTATGGGCTTTCAATTAACTGGTAGTGACTGACTGCTCCAAGCGCACTCCTAGCCTGTTGCAAATGCAAAGTAAAATGGGTTTATGAAAAGGCACCCATGAAGGTTGGTTAAGCTGCCTGTTTGAGTGCACGCTTGCAAAGGGCTAGGACCACGCACATAACCAGTCACCATGGTTTGACTGACAGGCTGCTAAGATGCCAACTAGTGCCCATGGAAACATATTAATGTGCCTTAGCCAGTACTTCAACACATTAAAAACCATATTGTGTCAAGGTTGTGATAGAACTTTTATTTTACTGATACTATTACGTAAATTAAAAATGTAGCCACGTACCAAGTGAATTTTACATCTTCTATCCATGTTTTACTCTTCCTGGTTTCTTATGATAAGCTTTCTGTGCCTTCCTTCCGGTACCAAATGTACTTCCAGAGAAAAAGACATTAGATATTATCACTTTTTTCAGGATTTTTATTAGGATTCAGAGGACCTCAGGACCACACAAAGAGGTCTTTGGTAAATGTTAAATACAGAGCTTTCCACAGCTCTGGGTGGCTGCCTTTTTGAGAATCTTTAGCTTCAGTTATGACCAGCCGGTTGTGAAAACATTTTAATATGTAAGAACTGAAGTGCTGTGCTCTTCTGTCTCAATAAGTTACTATTTTTCATTTTACATTTCATTTTCAGCTAAGAATCCATTGCTAGATAATAGCTCCACTCCTAACAGGCAGCTTCCTCTCCCTGCCCAAATTCTTTCCACCAGGGAACTAGATAAAAATTTACCTTCTTTTTTTATCACAGTGGGTGTGACAGCAATGTGCAGATTCAGTGATAGGTAGGAAGAAAAGAAATTATTCCTCTCTGACAATTTGGTGGCCAAGTGATTTCAACCCTTATGGAATATTAAAAAAAAAAAAAAGTTTAGAAGGCTGAGAGAATTTATTTTCTCTTTCTGCTTACATGTGGTGACAGAGAGATTCAGGTCTTAACTTCGTATTTAAATTGTATCAATATTTTGAGCTGATAAGATTTAACATTTTAAATGTAACATGTAAAAGATGTGAATTAAATGTATAATTTGTACAAATTCTGCTGAATTGAATAGATAATTAACCTGAATTACTTTGACTCTCTGAAAGACAGATGTCTAGTCTAAGCTAAAGAACTGCCATCAAGAGAGAGTGATAAGGAGAGGAACACGTTGGTACAATTCAGTCCATTCAGAAATAAATGTCTAAAATAGAATCACCCTCTGGATATGCTTATCTCCTCTTGCTACTAACAGGCTGAGCTTTGATGATTAGCTTCCGTTTGACACCTTATTTTTAAATGGCTAGAATTAGGTGACATGAACCATATCTTGCCATTATCTATTTCCACCCAATACAGCAAAGCATTTAATAGCAAGCTTATACTTAAATGAAAGACAAGCACCATAAATCTTTCTAAGTATTTTACTGGAGCAGGTCCAGAGTGCTCATCAGTTCGCAGGATCAAACACTGTCTCTTTAATGGTGTTTAGCACTTGAAATTCATATTGATATCATTGCTCTAATGTGCCGTTACAGCTTTGAAATGTAAAGGCCAGACTTAAAAGGATTTGTTTATCACTCATGCATGCTGCTGTCTTTACCAGGGGGAAGTGAAGTTATAGAAAAAGTGTTTGTACATCTCACATTTGGCTGAATACTGAGCATCTGAAAGTTATTACCATTTAGGATCTTCTTAAAAAGGCAGAAATGTTTAGAGCGCAGACACTGAAGTGGGAATAGATTTCACATACCATTATTAAGTTTGCTTAATTATCTACTAAGCTTACTTTAGGCGTCTACCGTAGGTGCAATTCAGGACATACAAGTTTAGGAATCCAAATTTCCCTTACGGTCCATGGGAAGAGACACTCAGAGGGCCAGTGGGAACATCAGAGTTAGCTGCCCATAATCTTCAGTGTTACGCATTTTGCTATTTAATTGCAACATTAATGCCTCGTTGTTTCCTGGCAAGATACAAGGTACACATGGAAAAATAAGATACTGCAAGAACACAGAGCACCTTTTTGAGCCCATTTAACTCCCCTGCAAATTGCCAAGCAAACCCTGCTTTCACGGAAGTCTTATGTCTAAGCAGCACAAAAGTGTTTTTGACATGGCATTTACCATATTTTACAGTGCTATTTCACAGCAATCTAGATAAGTGGCCTGCATAAACTGTGTTGCAGTTGGAGTATGAGAGACTAAACTCTGTTTGTGTACATATCACAGAGACAAAATAGAAGCCACCTAACAATGTTATGCCTTGGCTTTGAACGTGGTGACTATCGCATGTTATCATCCTGCCAAAACAAACATGCTGAATTTGTGACAAATTTCCAGAAAAATAGATTTTGACTCAGCCACCCAGTTCAGTTTCCAAACTGACCTGAAAGAGTGAAATACTTGTCTTGCCTTTATTACTGTTGTTTTAGGCCAAGGAGAGGATTGGCTTAAGCAGCTCTGCTCTGACTTTCATTATACTGTTTGACTTATTACAAATCTAGTCAAAACAAAGGAAAGAAAACATTTCAGATTTTGAAGACTATGACTTATTTACAGCTTATATAAAACAGGACTTTGCATTCGCTTCTCTGACTCCAGTTGCCACAATAGGTGTTTGGCAGTGCTGCTCACCCAAGACAACTCACGTTGCTTGTGAGGCTCCACTGCAAATAGCTTCATTCTGAGAAAAGTCTTGTCTATGATAGTGGCTGAAATCATTACTCTCCCACCCATGGTGGAAAGTGAAATACCCGCTTAAGTTGGCAGATATTGACTAGTCAGCGTGCTAGAGAAGCGCACCAGCAAAAAGGTTTCATGTGGGAGGGACAAATTTCTACACTTGCATCACTTCCTTACACAAAGGGGAAGGGAAATTACCACCTTGATCGATTTGTGGATGTGAAGCATTGTTGGTCAGTTTAAAGAAGAGACCTTATCCTGACATGCTTATTAAGGTAAAATGGGGATGTCAGTATTTCTGATAACCCTCAGACTCTCCAGTTTAGCAGAACCCTCCAGTATTCAGAGCTGAACTTTGAAATCAAACAGATGTCTACCCAAGGAAGTGGTGGAGTCACCATCCCCAGAAGTGTTCAAAAAACACGTAGATATGGCACTTCAGGACATGGTTTAGCAGGCATGGTGGTTATGGGTTGACGGTCAGACTTGATCTTAGAGGTCTTTTCCAACCTTAATGATTCTATGATTCTAAACAGCCACCTCCAACAATCTGAGTGAAAGAGGGGGAGCAAAGGAGACTTGCTGCAATTATTTGCAGCACCATTCCACCAACAATGGCATTAGTAGCAAAAACTGTAATAAAGGACATATGAAAGAGGACCTGTTTGTGATATACTGTCCTTGACAAGCCCTGCATACAGCTCTGGCCTTGCAGAGGTGCACAAGGTGGAGTGGCCAGCAGAGAGAAAGAAGTTCTTGCTATGGCAGAAAGGTTGCAGCCCAGTCTCAAAACTAGAATTCAGTGGTTTGGATTTTCACACCCTTTCTGATGCCAGAGCCATCAGATTCCAGCATTCCATGAATTTGAGTCTTTGAATCCGAGTGAAACACAGATCTTTAGATGTTTACTTTCATGTAAGTACAGGTAATGTAAAGAATGACCTCAGAAACTTGCAGAAAAGTTCAGAGATTTCCTCTTCACTAGTCCATCATCTGTGATTGTGCTGGCATTGCTGAGGGGCTATAAAGTCAATCTAATGTCAGATCGTGTCTAGGCTGCTAAATAAAAAAGACTGGAGGCAGAAGTAAAGCACTTGTCTCCTCATCAGCCACACTGTTAAACAGTTTTTAACTTGCTCTCTTTCGGTCATCTTCTAATAGCTCCTTCCAGGTCAACACCTAGTGCAGTCGAGTGGACTGAGGGACAGTGCATTTTTAGGACCCAAGGGCAACATGAAACTTCTTTTGGCTTCTTCCCGACACCCTTTTCTGCTATTATTCACCAGACTTTGCATCATCGCTTATCTCCAGATGGTCTCATGCTGCTTTTCCAGATACAAGCTGTGTACAGCCTCAATGTCATGCTCTAAGTAAGCTGCCACGCAGTCCTGGTAGTAAGAGCATCGAGCAAGCTTTGTTTTAACACATCTAACTGTCAGCTGCACTCAGACGTTCTGGACAATAGGCTTTTTGACTGTTGGTCCTCAGTGAAGCAAATTCTTCCCCCATGGTATTTTCTGATATAAGCCCCCAAAGAAAGCAGTCCCTCACAAACTTGTGGATTGTCAGGCAGGTAAATTGGCTTCAGACTGGTACAACGACACGCGTGTGCAGCTGGCCAGGCCTCCTTTCTGTGTCTCACCTCCTGAGAGTTGCTCTTGCAGGGATCAGTGCTAGCTGTAGCAGAGGTGATGGAATTGGCGTGATGTAAAAGAGCTGTGCTTAAAAAAAAATTACACTTCCATGTTTCTTGTCCACTTTATGTGGAGAATCCTGTGAAAATAGTTTGCTAGATTAGATTACTCAGATCTACAGTTGCTTCATTTGTGGATGACAGCCCTATCTCTATGAATGTAAAGTGAAGGAGATGGGCTAGCTAATGGGGTAGGGCTTTGATGTTCCTCAGAGACTTCTAATTCCTCTCCTGTTAGAGGACTCTCTAGGGGACCCTTCCTGCAGAGCTCCCTCTTCTGTGACCTCAGCTAGCGGGACTGAAACTTGTGTGCCACCACGTATGATGAATGCTGGCAGGCTTCTTCAAGATGGGGGTCTTCAATTCCACGTCCTATTCCATTCCCACAGACTTCTGCCAGTGGGAACCAATACTCCTCAATTTAAAAGATGAAGAACTTGCAGATACAACCCTTTCCTGCACTAATGAGATCTCTCACCAGATGTTCTCAGCATGATTAGCAGTAATAGTGTTGCCATAGCAAACAATACTTAGAATTAAGCAATCTTAGTGAGACCATTTTGGATTATTTTGGGTTAAAGGATGTTGTTTTTTCTAAATTTAATTTATTTGAATTTAATTTAATTTAATTTAATTTTTTATTTCTTTAAAATGTCATATGGTAAGTAAATAAATAGCTGGAGTTAACTCCGTGCACAAGTTCAACTGGCTGAACTAAGCAGTGAAAGTTACCTGCAGTAACAGCATCAGAGCATTTCTGAAATATAAGAAACTGCACCTTGAGCCAAGGTTCAGAGCATGGGAGTGGAGAGGCAGGCTACAACGAGAGCCTCAAGGCCCAGGTGTAATGGCCGGGTAATGCTGGCCAAGAAAACGTCCGTACTGAGCTCGGTGAAACTGGGACGTTGAGAACGCAGGCAATCACCTGGAGCAGAACGTTTACCACCTTCCACCTTCAAATTAGTTTGAAGTTATTAATTGGCTCCAGAACATTCCAGAAATATGACTGCTACCATTCTCATTTAAAATGTCAGACCTCAGAATTAGCAAAGGTAATGGCTTTCTGTAAGTGGTCAGCAGTGAAAGGAAAAAAAGCCAGCCCCAAAATCATACCTCAGGAGTTCTGGTCCTGCATGAGCACTGTTAATGTTGTAACTACCACTGAAAGTAAGTGTGGTATTATTATCTTTCCCCAGAATTGCATTACTGTAATCCTAACAAAACTAATTAATTAACGAACTGATTAACTAAGATAAGCATGCTTGAAATTCAGAATTTCCTATCCTCTATGGACTTCACACTTTGTACTACAAAATTGCTTTTCTGACATAATCAAAGCTGGCAAAAATGTTACTGTATATGATCCTACAGTTTTGTTTTTCCCTCTACATCTTCCACCATAAGTAGTTTCCAGTAGAAGAATAGTATTTCCTCCAAACCACTCGCCGCTACTGCACCTTTGCTTGCTGAGTAGAAACAAATCCTCAGCCCAGGGTATCAAATTTGGGTCAGGTTTGGATGGGGCACAGGCCGGTGCTGCTCTGGAACAGCGTGTGCCTTCCAAGTCGGGTCAGATGCACGTTGTACAGCTGCGCCTGAGGGCGAGTGGCAGCAGTTTACATTAAGAGCAGAACTGGGCTTGGGACAGCGAGTTCAACAAGCATGAGAATAATGCTTATTTCTTTAGCCATCTCCGGGCTCCACCCCATTTCACAAAATTGCTGAACTATTTACAAATGTTTAAGAGAACCTCTGTGTAACTAGAAGGATGTTTACACTGTCGTGCATTTCAGATGCAGGCAGAGCTGTACAATCAAAGCCCACCCCAAAGACAAGAGCCGCGCCGTATTATCAAAATATGCACTGGTTCTACTCTCCACTACCATACAAGGCAGCTCTGCATTCCTGCTGGTAACCTTTTATTACCTCCTAAGTTTTCCAGATCACTGCCAGATTTCTTGAACTTCATGGAATGATTACAGGCTTCATAAATATAAATGTCAGATTCTGTCTGTCAGTTTCGTATGGGAATACCAAAATGAGAAATACAAAAAGTATTTTGGAAAAGACTATTAAGACCATTTGTGCGCGGTAACGGCTGCAGTTACACAGCTTACAGTTTCGATAAACTTCACCAGTTAGAGTGAACCAAGCCTCGAAATCTCACCGTGATGTTACTGTCACACCCCCCTTACGTAGGATGTTAGCTGAGGAACAGAATGCCCAAGGAATTTAGACAACATCCCACTACATTCAGCAGAGGACTGGAATTAGAAGTTTCTGCTTTGCAGTCACAGTCTGCAGCCTACTAAACTGTTCCGACTCCTTATGCCTTTAGACACGAAGAAAGTATTCTGTAAAATAGTATTCCAGACAGCTTATGTTGATACTATCCATGCACTATGATTAAATTAGAAGGGGCCAAGAGTCCGTTTGTCTGCTGTAAAGAAGAAATTTGTAGAGTAACATTCAGTTTTAGCGATAATTCCCACAACTTATTTTTAAAAAAGAGAAAAAAAAAAATAAAGAAGCAATGGAATAGATGCAAATCCACAAAAGCAGCCTGAAAAACTTCTAAATGCATATCATATAGAGAGTTTTCAAACTGAAAAATGTGCATTGAATTCCTGGAATGAGAGAGATGCTGTTTGTATTCTGCCCACAATGTTCTGGCTTCCTGTTCTGAAAGGTCATTAAAATGTTTTCTAAGAACCGATGAACTGTTTACTGATTTTATTCTTACTGATTATTCCTCATTTCTGTCCCGAATATATTTGCAAAGTTATTCATTAAAAATGCCTCCCATCTTGTTTCAACTGGAACTTTAAGCTATGTAGTTTTTTTTTTTCCATATTTTCTTTGATGAAGATCTACGTCCAGCTGAGACAAGTTAAGCCCCAACAGCTTCCATCGGGTGGAATTCCTACACAATCCAAGTCTTTTCTTTGCACCTGGAGACCACAGAAAGGTGCAGGTACCTAAAACTCCGCTGTGAGAACGTGTCATTTTTAGGTCCAGAATTTGAAATGTGGGAAAGGTGAGTGCCAAAACAACCAGCACACTGAGCAGAGCGTCACTCCACCAAAACACACCAGCAGGAAATGCTGAGAATGCTGAACACAGATTTTTCAGCCTGTTCTGAAGGTTACTGGTGTCAGACAGAAAAGGGTGCAGACCGCACTGCAGTGCTGCTAGTTGAGGTACTCTTGGAGAGTCTTCAGACTGGTGCGTGGGGATGCATTTTCCATGGGGGGGTGTGCGTGAGAGCGAGACAGAGAGACGGAGGAGTCTCTTCTCTGGTAAAGTCAGCCAGACTTGGCAGAGGGATGGAGATCTAACACTTAGTAAGTTCCTACAACTTCTGGGAAACTTGCAAAACAAGATCTGCCTGTTAATGCTGAGCCCTTGTTCAGGCTCAGCCTCTAAAAGACAAGAGAAAATTCACATGGGCAAACGAGATCTAATTGAATTCCCTAACCATGGGAAATGCTTTAGTCAGAGTTTATGTATTAAACAGCAGAAAAACCTCAGACTAGAGTTCTCGCCTGTATGGGGTCTCTGCTGCCTCGTAAAATGCAGACAAGGATGGATGCCGTAAATACATTTAAAAGCAGTGTTTCCCAATGAGATTCTCTGAAGTTTGTAAGGGATAAACTCCCGCTGCAGCTTAATATAATACAATTAGATTGCCAATTAATCACAAAACTACTGGGAGCTAAGCTGATTTGGTTCAAGTACTCGGGAATGCTTGTTCTCGGGAGGCCCAGGATCCAGCTGCTTCTCTTTGCTGGGGCTTTTGGGCTTAATTAGGGAAGACTCAAGGGAGCAACGATCTCAGCTGGAAGCAGAAACAGCACCTGGTGGGTACCTTTTTGTGATGTGTGATAGTGAAAACCAGAGCAGGCCATGCAATGCAAAGAACTAAATTGCAGCTATTGTTGGAACAGGCATGTTGGTGACTATAACATGTGTGGACAAGGCCTTGAGCAACTTGATATACCCATGAAGTTTGCCCTGCTTTGAGCAGGGGATTGGACTAGATGACCCCAGAGGTCTCTTCAGTTTAAATCTTTCTGTGATGTCATGAGCCCTCAAACCCTGAATTCACAGTTAAAAGAAATGTAATTACAGAATCACAGAATGTTAGGGGTTGGAAGGGACTTTTGGGGATCATCTAGTCC
>Ga0181612_135269_pt1 | contig 16251 bp, 7 predicted proteins | sample HoacroProtozoa21_FD_119630 | JGI IMG/M metagenome (GOLD analysis project Ga0181612, IMG submission 119630) | Hoatzin crop microbial communities from Cojedes, Venezuel. Combined Assembly of Gp0051906, Gp0051904, Gp0051908
CAGTAGATTAGATCACCTAGACTGATGATCAATCCAATAATCATTCTAATTCTATATTATGTATCTAATCATACTGGGATTTCTGTGTGGTCTTCCTCTCATGAGAGGCAGCAGAAGTTATATAAACAAGTTGCATTGTCTTAGTGCAATTTATGGTTTATGGCACATCTAAGCTTTAGAGGACAGTATCGTTGTTAACCAGGCACTTTTCTTAGCATCTGAAAGACTATGTTTGGTATGCATAAGGCAAAGTATTCCAAAGCAACTCTAATTTGCAAACCTTAGCATGCTCAGAATTTCTGAATCCCAATTTGTGTTTTAACAATATCATGCAGCACAAACAGTTTCACAGTTCCTTTCTGTATTATATTTTGGAAATACTTCTGGATCAAGATAAATGCTTTGGAATATTTCTTACTTGCACCATGTGAAAAGTGTTTTATTGGGATTTCGACTAAAATATTTTGCAGGATGAAAGTGTAGTTTATAAAGGTTTAAAAACAGTTGTTCCAAAATTGTGTGGCTTTTCCACCTACACAAAATATTACGTCTGCATTCTATATATACTCTATACTGTGCATGAAGTATAGAGATAGGTGCATACCTGTGTCAGAAGTTGGGAAACTATTTTTTTTTAAAGTTATTTCCTTTGTTCTGGAAAATTCACAACATAAGTTTTTGTGAATCTGCCTTGGACATCCAGCCTTTTGTGGGTAGGTTAACATTAGTGCCAGAGTCTTTTGCTCATGCCTTCTTGCAGGAGTTGAGCTTTCTTAGTTTTCTAAACCTACATTGTGCCCATGGTGCTTCATTGTAAAGTATATTTTAATTTTTGTGTATGTGTTGCATGATAGTTAAATACTGGAGAAATCCTTTAAAGAAGTTTAGAACATGTCAATTTTGCAGAAGTAAACCAGAGCAATTTGGATATTTTAGGCAGTTTTACCAAGTAGGGATTTGTATTTAACAAGCATTGTCATTTTTTAGTTGACTAGATCAGTCACAATTTAATTTAAATTTCCCAGTGATGGGCTTCATGTTCCCATGAAATCAAGCCTTACTCAACAGAACGTACTACATAAACAATGAAGTATTTTCGGGGCAAATAAATGTACCTTTGGCAAGCTTTTTTTTATTTAAATAACGTATTTCTGTTCTATCATTAGGGAACAGTCAAGGTGATTTCTTCATATTTCATAGTTTGTCACATTAAGTGGTTTGATACTGCTCAGTGTATATAAGCTCTGTCAGCAGGACTTAAATACTGATTTAGCCAAAAAAGTGTTTAGTAGGAGTAAGGCTGTCTATCAGGGTCAGCCTTAAGACAGTTGGTATGTAAGCTGGTTGAGAGAAGTATCTTTTTCACATTTAACCTCAGAGTCCTACAGTTCTACGTAGACTGCACACAGTAAGCTTTAAATTCTCAGCTTTTCTTTGGTTTACATTTTTTAGGTGATAAAACAGAGTATGTGAAAAATCTGTGCAGTAGGGAATCTGTTTTTAGCAGTTAAATTAATTTTTTAAAAGTGAGTCTGTTAAAAACCTTTGGTACAAGTTTATATTCGAAGCAATACTCTTAGTATGTGAAATGTAGTTGGCAAGTATTTTTATGCATGCCTGTTAGTTTGAATGCGTGATGCTGATCTGTTTTTTGTCCTAGCTGACGGTTATTATATCCTAATGGGTGCAACCCTGCACTAATGATCCTGGTGTATATAAATTCTTCTTGTTGTGAGCAGACACCATGGGCCACATAAAAATGTTTGCCTCAATTTCCCTGCAAAAAAGGATCTCAGAAACCAGACTTGGCCAAGTAACAGATTTTTAAAGGTAGAGGAACCCAATAAAATTACCAGCTTTTCACAGCATGAGTCTACTTCCTTTCGACATATTGTGAGGTGTAGGTGAAATATTCTAACTGAACTGACAGTGTAAGAAAGACAGCTAACTAGAAAGCGAGATAAAAGTAAAAACCACCAATGATGATTGATATCGTAATAGCTATTAATTGTTTTGGAGCCTCTTTTGTAGATATATGATACTTCACATATATTACTTACACTTATGTGAGTCTTGATATAATGAGATTTAATGCAGTAGAGTATCACAGTTAAATTCACTGTATCAGGAAGGGCATTTTGAAAATCTTAGCAAGATTTTTATTCCTTTTAATAATGTTAATATACATATGATTAAAACTGGGTTTTGTCTTTCACAGAAAAATTAAGAAGCTTTTGTTACTTGTAACTTTACATGAAAAGTAAATTAATAAGTTTCTTTGATCTAGTGTAATAGAGGTTTTTCAACTGCCCCTATTCAAGTTAATTTATACAACATACTGCGAATGTATTGCACATGCCGTATTTTAAGAAGAATATGAAGAATACTAAGACACCTGTGAATTTGGGGATTTCTTCCAACTTTCCAAATTCAGTGTTTCTTTTTTAAAAAATGGGCCAATCTTCATAATTCTGCATGTTTTCTTTTTTGTCTTCTGCTCCAAATGTGTATGGCATCAATTTCTATCAGTTTGGATGAGAAAAGATATAAGGACAAAGAGAAAAATATTAAAATACATAAAGGTGAAATAAAGGAGTCTGCATGGATTTTGGCAGTACATCTGACTTTTGGGGAGTGTGTCTACTTACATTAACATCCTAAGATGTCCAGCTGTTATTGAATTGAGTAATATGGCTAGATTTTTAACTGTAGCCTGTGCATGAACATTGCCAATAATAGCAGAACAGGTTGTATCACAAGTACATCAGAAAATATTTTATAGGTACTTTTATAGAGTCACGTACTTGTCCATAACAGAAAATAATTTATATTAAAGTCTCTTAACACTGATTATTTTTAATTCTGTTATGTGTTAATTTATCAGACTGTATTTTGTTAGTTCAATCTCAAACATTTTTTGTTTATCGTGATTTCAAAACAATGCTGATTTGTTGTAACTGGTGTTGAGTACAGAAACATGGACAAGAAAATATAGCATTAAAAAACACTTTCTGATTTTGGAGCCTTTTTTGTGACAAATCCCTGACTGAAAATTCCAATTAGATGTACAAATCTTGATATTCTTATTAAAGTTTTCTTTTTTTCAAACTATTTCCTCTCATTGTAATAGTTCTATACCTAAAAAATCTACTATTAATTACATGTTTTGCATTTCTAGTATGAGTTCAAATTACCCCCAATATGTTGCTTTTCTAGATAACTCTGGACAAATAAATTTCTGCTTAGAAGCAGATTTCAGAATATTCTAAAATAGGATGAAAGTGAAACCACAAGGGGAAGTTTTTGAACTACATATGTGTCTTTTAAAATCTTGACAATTAAATATACTGGACTGTGGAACCATTTTCCAATAGATTTTCTGGCATCTTAGGTTCTTTTGAAATTTCATTGCATAATACAGAAGATAATGCAACTCATGGAACTCTTGTAAAAGACCCAACAGATAATCTCAGAGATTCAATCTCTAACAATTTTTCTTTAGACAAAAATTTTTGTCAAACTCGGTTGTTTGGGCTTCATATTTGGTTACACTCTTGAGATTTTTTTTAATCTTTCCAACAGGACAAAAATGGTTGGAGATACTGCTTTTTCTTCTACCAGTACTGTCTTCTGTATAATTCTTTACTTCTAACCAAGGTGTAATGTCAACAGATGGAATCATAATTGACAGGCAAAATTTTAAAGCATTCTAAATGTCATTGGACCTTTTAATAAAATTAACTAGCCTGCCACAGAGAAAATTTAGTAGCCTGCTGGTTAATTTCACAATGTAAAATCATGGGGTAGGTGGAAGAGCAGGCGAAAGCTTATTACTTTTAAATAATTATTTAAAGATGTGTGCCTTGCCTCTTTCAAACATGGATTGCAAATGCAGCAAGAGCTTTTAAAATCTTGTCAAGTCACAAGCAGTCAAGTTTCCTTTGAAGAAATATAATACAGTTGAAATTAAAAGTTATCAGGTACTAGCTAATGATGAGTCACTCGTTCTGTGGAAAACTGGTAGAGGCCGTAAGCTTGATTCTTCTGGGATTAACGATCCCACTAACATTTAAACGTAAGTCAGGAGTTCAGAAATTGTGCCCAGTCCCAGTATGAATCTTCATGAAATGCTGGTTTCAGAAAAATTAAACATCCAAAGTTATTTCTATTTGGTTGTGCATCTCTTAGCTTACTGGAATTTAACATTAGAGACCATTAGAAACCACTGTGAACCAATCCTATTTAGTTTTTAGAAGAGTCCCAATACATTGCCTAACTTGTACTGGGATTTGCGAATGTTGGAAACACCTAATGCCATATATTACAAATGTAGTAACATTTGGAACTAAGATAGGAAACAATTTGAGACTTTTCATTTTTGGGAAGGAGGCATAATTAATCATTGAAGAGTATACTTTAGGTGTGTCTGTGTGATATTTAAAAGTATTTATCTGGAAATTGTCATGTGGGTAGTTTTCTAGTGGATAAGGCTAACTCAAATGTGAGCTGCTCTATGAAAATACCTTAAAAATCTGTAGCGCAATCTTCTGTGCTTGCAAATTTGCAACTTGCGAATCTTGCAAGTTTGTCTGCCTATCTACTTCCCAACATTGCTAGCCCCAAGACAAGCAGATCTCCCTGTTTCCGTATCTCCCTGATCTCCTATGCACATAAGGAGACCTAAATGCCCTAACTCTCAATTCCTTCCTATTCAGCCTTCTAAGCTACCATGAATTCTGTGGTATTCAGCATCTAGTATCAATTGTTCTCATGTTCTTCTGCCTGGCCAGCTATGCAATCAGCTGAGTACCTGGCAGGTCATATCTTTGCTGGGCATACTTGAGAGGAAAAGTAGAACTCTATTCTCCTGAGATAGAGTTTGTATTAAGTTCTTGCAAGAGTGCTGTGATTTGAAGTCAGAACAAAAATAAAGTGCTGAAAATAATGAAATATTAACTGGATACAAATATGTCCTGTAGCTAGGTCAGATCTCTTTAGCAGATTTATCAGGAAACAGAATTGAACTCTTTAAGTATGTTTTCTAGCATCTAATTTGTGATTGTATTCTATACAGCTATACTGTGTGTTGATGACTCTATAGTAGATCTGGAAACACTGGAAGCACTATATGAAAATGTAAGTAAGCTGGGGTAAAGCTGTGGCTAATCACCATAGTATTTTAGACACAGAATAAGTAAAGTTTCATTTTATCTTGTCATTTTAGACTACAGACATTATACAGATAAAGTCTTTAGGAAATTTAACAATAACAAAGTAAGTAACATTAAAAAATATGCATTGACATGCTTATTTCTCTTATTGACTTAGTTCTTAAATGTCAGAAATTTTAAACGGTTAAAATGTAACAAAAAGTGTAACATCTATCAGTGTTCGCTCCTGAACTGCCTGAAAAATACTGTCCTTACTTAAGGCCTATTTTGTTCTAACATGCTGAATTTTTGCCATTCAGGATATAAGTGGTTAAAACAGTTAACTTGGGCTAGTGCATTGCTGTCCTCATTCAGGTTGCTCTGTAGACTAAGTATATGGCATTCATGAACTGTGTGACTCTGCAGTTGCATGAAAGAATACATTTACACTTGGCAGCAGACATATCAGAGCTACCTCTCCCACCTAAACTGTGTGAAGCACCCTATAGCAATATTTGCAGTGCTGTGCTCTACAAGGATGTTCTGCTTTGTGGCCATTGGCAGTAAATGGCAGTGCAAGGTACTGAAGGATTTTGTCATGGATCTTTATGCCTCGCTTAATGTTTCCCAATAAAAATATAGTTGTTACTTGCAGACAAACAGGTAAATTAGTAATTTTCTAATTTGTTATTAATTACTGTATGTTAATTCATTTAGAGAGCACAAAATGATGAACTGGAGAAAATCAAGCAATATTATCAGACTTCAAAAGAGGAGGAACTGAAGCTTCTGGATAAACCAGAACAGTAAGTTTGTGGGGTTTTTTTGTAGTATTTTATCATTATATATTACAGTCCTTTTCTGATATGTTAAAAGGGATATTGCTACCTGATTTTTGGTAGGTAGTTTTTTTTGTGTATTTCAAGGCATGAAGTAAACTTTGCCTTTAACTCATAACTTTTTTCAGACGTGACAGGTTTTACTACATCAACTTGGACCACTAGAATTGATGAAATATGTAGCCTTGAATCAAGAAAAAATTCTGTTCCCATTCTCACATTTGCAAAAGGCTTATCCTTCCCTTAGAGCTTTTAGGGCTAAATTAATATGTTGTAAAGCAGGCCCAGAATGGTTTTCGTTGTTGATTGTTTGAAAGAGTTACATAAACAGAGGGTTTTGACTGTTGTGGGCAGTGACAACTGTTAGGATGAAGAACTTCTTAAGTGTTGCTCCTTCTGTTGTAATAAACCTTAGATCAATGTGAGAATCACAAGAATCCTTGAGCAGAATGGTAATCCTGGGTTTTACTTTAGTGTATGCATTTCATTTCAGATTTTGCCCTAACAGTGGTATTTGTCTTCTGCAGCTTTGCTACTTTCCCCTTTGTACTTCCATCCTCTTCTTCTAATCACAGGCAGATTTCTTGCCCTGAGGCCTCTCTGCCATCTTGCTTCCTTCCTCTTCTCTGTTTTTGTCTTTTCTGTGGCCTTTTGTGTGAGAAAGGGTAGGGGGAGGAAGAACTGAAACAGCAGAGATAGTGTATGATTGGTTGATGTCAGTATTACATTTTCATACCTGTTTTTCCCATTAACGTGTTAGTGTTGAAGAGCAGATTTTTTTTTTTCACTGTGACTGTCCACTAGGGAATAGGATAGTGTTGAGAGATGAGGCTGTCACTCTTACTCCTGATTAAGAGTGGCTATCATTTTTGAGTGAGACTTCAGAAGACAGGTATCTGTAAAGTGTATATAGTAGCTGCTTCTTGTGTCACATATCCATGGCTTTCATTTCATTGGCTTGGGGCATAAGAATACATTGTGTGATGCTGATGTTCTCCAGAGCTTGAATCTTTGGCAATTTGTTTTCTGTATGTCTGAGTGAAATAAATATTAATGCATTTTGTGTTCTGGGGAATATGAATCTTCTAGAGCTGTGGAGTTATAAAAGGTTGTCTGTTTCTGTAAACTATAGTTGATCTTAATTAAACACAAAGTTGGATTTATGCTATCATTGTTCCATAATTAAAAGTAAAGAACTGTAAATAAAGCAGTTACGCCTGATCATTCAGAGTGAAATAGTAGTGTCAAAGACAAACACTAGAATTGTTACTTTTTGTGTTCTGTCTGCAAGTCTTAATTATCCCATTTATACCCTATTATTAAACTACATATGTTAAGAAAACTAGCTTTTTAAAATGTTGCCTCAAGGGTGAAATAATTTGCTGATGATAGTAGATCAGGTGCTGCTGGTTTTGTTGTCTAAGTCAGCCTCTAAGTCAAGCTAAATGCAGAACTGGAGATTCTCTGGGCCTGTACTATGCATATTAACTCCATAAAAGCTTAAAAACAGACAAGTGCTCAAATAGTTTGTGTAATCAAACATATTTGCTAGAGGGCTTAAGCGTCATGTATTTTCTTCAATGAAGATCAGAACAAAAGTGCAAACTAGACTGTTTATCAGATGGTTGCAAATACTAGCAATAGGCATTCATATAATGAAACCATTGAGGTGAATTCACTGAAGGGAAACCTCTGCCATTTTTAAATGCAAATAGAAAGCTTTAGTGGTATCACTGGTGCTCTCCTGCAAATGTGGTTTAGATTTGTTTTGCTGGCATGTTAAATCTGCTATTGTTGGCATAAACTGTAAGTATGACAGCAACATGACAATACCTTCACCCTAGATTGTGCTTCATGATAATAGTTGTTAAAATGTTAATATTCATTAACACGATAAAGATTTATTGGCCACAATTTGAGGCTTTGCTAGCCGGATACAGATGCTTTAGCTAGTATCCAAGACCCTTTTAGTTGTAATATAATCTCTGTGAAGTCCTCTCTACTGTGAAAAAAATACTAATGAAGGAAATACTAGCAAAATACAGTACTGAGATTTTCTGTTTTGTATGTAGTTTGAATTCAGGAAGTAGTGAGCTATTGATAATGGCTGTCCAAGTAATGCCTTTTGCTTCTCTTTTGAAGACCAGGTTCTGTTTTCACTTTAAATCCTGCTAGCGTACTTAGAAGCTTGCAGGATTGGATACACCTTTTTCCCCAATAATTATTTCTAAATTTTATTTTCTTCGTATGTGGATAAATGTCAACTGATAACTAGTTTAGCTCCACAGAATCAACCGTCTTCATCTATCTTACGAAAGAATGTTCTGTTACACTAACAACATGGTAGTATGCCTGACTTGAAAGTACTCTAAAGTCCTTTACTACAATATTCTGGTAGGATAAAAGTTCTCAAATAAACGCATTTTTTATTTACAGTTTCTGCAGGAGAGGAGTAAAATGGACCTCACAGAGATAAATAGCAAATTGTCTATGTTTACTTTAGGCTGTAAATGTAGCAATGAGAAACCCATCAGAAAGCTATGTCACAGTCATGTCATCATTACTTTAAGTCAAAATTATACTTTTCTCAGACTAAAATTGCAAAAATGTCTGAACTGAGAATATTCTTTACCCTCTTTTCTCTCCAGAAGTTTTGTCCACCTGAACTGGTGGTTTATCTTTGATAACCACAGATTCATGCCATGACTTTGTGTTTAGTAACTACATTGGTAGTCACTAAGATTCCTTTTTGTGATAGACTTCAAGTGTTCTGGCTGGATATTTACATTGAATACTTTGAATTCCAAAAGCTGGAGAAGTTTTCTTTTTATGCTGATGCTCTTTCAACTCTCGGCACAATTATGTTGTATTCTGATGACCAACATTGTTGTAGATAGTTCTCTCTTCAAGGGAAGGCAAAAATATGTGTCATTTGACTTTTTAAATTTAAACTTTGAAAATGTATCTATATTAGAACTTCAGTGAAGCGGTTTGAGTTTTTCTTTCTTTTGTTTCTCTCACACAAAGTGCGAAGTATGCTCTTTTTTCCTGGCAATACCATTCATTCCCAATAGGAAGCATTTTTATTAATACCAGCTTGGCATTTCTTTTTTTCCCACTGCTTAAGCATAAGGGCCAAGCTGGGCCTCCCCAATCCTTCTCTCAAAATAGATTTTTTCATCAGGCAAGAAAGGAAAAGAAAGGAAAAAATGGTATTCCAATTAAAATGTAGTATTTCACACCAGCCACAGGTGCATTTTGCTGATTTTTTTAGACAGTCACTATGTATTCAGCAAGGCATTGCATGCATGAGAAATTTGTAAAGCACTTTTGAAGGTAATGGCATTATTTATTATGAAAAGGAAATAATTTGGAGAAATCAGATGTATTGGCTTAAATAATTAAAATAAATTTAATAATATTTTAAACTAGTGATGGTTCACAAAATTTCCCATAGTTCAGTGAGATAGAAGAATATTTACGGCATCGCATTAAGGGGGATCTAAGGATAGCTGTAGAGAGGAGAGTAATAGAATGTTTCTAAGTTGATATTAGAGCAAAAGACAGCTTGTTTCTGAATTTCAAGAAAGGATGTGTAGCGCTAAAATCCTGGACTCAAAACCCCCAAAGCAAATTATGCAAACCCTGTTATTATAAGAAATGCTAAAATGTCTTTTATTGTTTAGCCAAGCTACTAGGTTTTAAATTGAAGAAGAGAAAAGGGACGAATTACTCATGCCTTTGAGATCCTTTCATTTTGTGATACCCGAACTGGAGCTGTTGAGTATGCTTCGCTTTATTTTTATTTACCAAAGAGTTACAGGAAGAAAGCTGGAATAGACCAAGGAAAGTGTATATATGAGGACAGATAAAGAGCAGCTAAAGAGTTAGTAACTTTGCTGAACAGTGACTGGAGAGAGATGTAATCTGCAAGTATTTTAGAGCTAAACTCACGGCTAGGTGTATTACTGTAAAAGATGCTGCTATTTAATTGGGGGAGTAGTGCAAATTAGTAAAACAGAATTGAGGCTGAGCATCAGAAGGAATTTTTTGACAGACGTTTTGTATTATGAAATAACCTTGTAGGAATGTATTGAGTTCCGTACTTCTGGGCACATTTTTAAGGGAAGCAAAAACACACGAGTGAAAACAGTAAATAGTGTTTCTCTAGTTCTTTCCGTTTCTTTTTCTTTATTTTTTCTTAGCCTATGATCTAGATTAATGATTCTTCTATTTATTACTATGCAGCTGTGATAGTGGGTTAATGGATTAATGTGATAACAAATAGTCTTGCCTTTTTCTTGATATTAATAGAATTTCTTAACACATTGAGCATAAAGAATGTAACACACAAATTTCTGTCACATATATAAAACACAAATTTCTGTCAGATTTGATTCCAAGTAGGAAAGATTATATGTGTATTTCATGATACTACATCTTTGATCCATTATGTACCCACAGATAAGAAATATAAAGATTCATTAAAACTCTTTTTTTTCCCCCAGATTTTTGTATGAGTTATCTCAGATCCCCAACTTCACAGAACGAGCTCAGTGTATTATCTTCCAGTCAGTTTTCTCTGAAGGGATAACATCAGTGCACCGGAAAGCTGATATCATAACTCGTGTTTCCAAGGTAAGTCCTAATGAAAGCTAAATAAAAACGTAAATATATTTTAGAGTATTCATGCTTCTTTTTTCACCACAAGTGATGAACCTCAAGCCTGGTTATTGGCTTTTTAGGAAAATAAAAATATGTTAAAGTTTTTAGCTCCTAAAAACTTTAGAAAAGAGGGAAGGTGACTTCTGTGTGGTGCCCTATGCTCTACATAGGAAAATTTATTTTTATTTTAATGTCAGATTTTTATTACTTTGCACATTAAGTAGAGTAACAGATAATCTCCATAAAACAGAAATTAGATAGCAGACTAGCTTAGTACAGGGCCTTGTAAACTTTTTTTTTTTTTGCGGATCACTGTTGATGCCGTCAGCAATAGATGCCTAGCACGTTCATTACCTTATTACTTTCCCCTGGTATCTATACATTTCTGTTAACCCTGATACTGCAGAGTTTTTAGTACCTGACCAAGCTTTACCTAAGATTTCTATACTGTGAATGATTAAAGGCAAGATTTTGAAATTATAACAAGTAAAACATGAAAAGTACAATGAAATAAGAATTAAAGCAGAAGTGAAATAGTGACCTAAAGGTATAATGTCTTGGCCAGGACTGGGGTGGTGGGTTGTTTTTTTTTCAATTTGAAAATTAGCTTTTGATTATCTTTGCTGCCACGAAGTACCCATGCGCTACCCCTTTGGATTTCTTTGCATATTCTAACAATAAAAATAGTTACTTAGTGTTTCCTTTCCAAAGCAGATAAAATAAGGAATCAGTTCTGTATGAGACAGGGAAAGTGGTATGGTCCTCAGTTTACTTATGAGGATGTCACACTACAATTGGTTTATCCAATGTGTAGTATAAGGCTACGTAGTTTAGAATTAGGCCTGTGGCCTCAGATTATTGACTGAAAAGGCAGATGTCTTTATATGTAAATGAAAATAATTGATTGGTTCTCCACTGTGTTTCTAGATTTCATTTCTGTTTTGAGGCATGGTAATTTAGTCCCTAGCCTTGGTATATCTGCACTAAGTATGGATCCAGAAATGTGAATTTCCAGAGTACTGGGACCAATGAGAAGCAGACTGAATATGACAGATGGGGTCTAACCTAGTGGCAGCAAAAATAGCACATCTCCATTTGACTGTGCGTTATGCAAATTCATTATAAATCACCTTGCCTGTAAGATTTTTAAAGGCTACTGAGAATGTTTAGTAATCTTCTTCCATTAATCTTTTTGTCATCGTCATCTACATAATATATGATGCTGTATCATTTGCTTTGTATGGATTAAGTTAAGCATAGTATCTTGGGCAGATACGGTCTAATAGATGCTTCTCTGAAATATTTGGTTCTTCTACCAGTTTTAGTTTCCTTTCCGTACATGGGTAAAAATACACAAGAAGCAAAACCTCTAGCAAAAAGAAAATTAAAAAAAGCTTTTTTGTATTAGCAAGTAGAATTTTTGTGCCGATGGAAGTTGCAGACTAGTATCCGTTTTCCAGGCTTTGCTGAACATGACAAGTATAAAGGAAATTTTAGGCTTGATTCTGGCTTTTGGAAATTATATGAATGGTGGGAATAGGACCCGAGGTCAAGCTGATGGATTTGGTTTGGAAATACTCCCCAAACTGAAGGACGTCAAAAGCAGAGTAAGTACTCATTTTTAATTAAAGATAATTTTTCTCAAGTGACCTTTTTTGTTCCATCATCTGTCAAAAGTTAATCTTTTCTTATTTCTTACTGTTCTTGCTTGAGAGAGCAACGTACTTTGTACCATTTTCTTTCTTTTTCCTCCCAACTTTTCACCTCTTTCTTCTGCACATTTCCATATTCTCCAGTTTGTCCTGCATATTTCCATAATCTCCAATTTCTCCTCTTTTGTACTACTAGGATAATTATCTTATGTGAGAACTTCGGTTTGTCTCTCTTAGTAGTAGGGACTTAATTACAGTAGGTTAGAGAGAAGTGAGAGAGCACAGACTGCTGAAGTCTTTTCCAGTAAATGTCCCCATTCTTTTTTTTTGCTCTTAACTTAAGGTAGCTTTGTGTGAGCAAAAATGATTTAAAAATCGGGTTTAAGACCAAAATACCATTAAAGGTTCAGTGTAGCATATACACTGAGGAGTTATACATAAAAGAAATAAATATATATATAGGATTTTAATCCTCTTCAAAGAGGTGTGTCAGACCCAACAAGATATTTTCAGTCTTTTTTTTAATTGGCATTTAAATAGATATAGAGCACGAATTCTGAACAGCATGCAGAAGAAAATGTTCACAGAAGGCAGTAAATTATTTTGTCAAAAATTGAGAACCACTAGCACATTTTTCATTAGTCATGCTGGGATCAAAGTCAGGCTCAAACAAACTCTGAACACCTTTTGAGATGAGGTTGCTCTGCTCCTTATTTCAGTAGGGCAGAGGAGGAGGTGCTAGATGATGTAGGCAGTGGAAGCACTGCTCAAAGTCATTCTCTGCCTAAGCGTACCTAGACACTATAAGGACATATGAAGCAGCAAAGAATAGGAGGTATTTTCTGCTGATGCTGGTACAGATTTGGAGGGTGAGAAGAAAACCTGTTCTTTCATGTTCTTCCTCTTTTCCTACGTGAAGTGCTGTCTTGAACTATAAGAAAAGCAGATTTTAACCATTTGTTCCCAGTTATGTTTCTTGTATGTAGGAATGCATTTCTGAGACAGGCAATGTCAGGAAAGCAGTATGTCTGGAGAGCTTTTTATTTGGACTTGACAGTGTTAGGTTTACAGTTAGACTCAATGATCTTAAAGGTCTTTTCCAAATGAAATTATTCTATGTTGCAGATTCTTGCTTTTCACTGCAATGGTTCAGCTGTTGCGTATGACCACTTTTCTTCCAGTCCTACTCTATGGACAAGACACAGTACAAGCTGCAGTTGACTAGATTCAGGCCAAGTTTCCCAGTACTCAGGTGTTCGTTGGTTGGCCAGCTGACATGAAGAAAAATGTAAAACAGCTGGGCTTTGCTTGACTTTTTTCAGTAGAAGTACTATTTTTAGTCTCGCTCTCCTATCTAACCATAAATTTGTAAGAATTTCATTATCTCTGGGACTTTCTAGTTTGGCTGAATTTAGCCAACACGTTCCAAAATTATGAGTTATGAAAAGGAGTGACAGATGTACAGTGTAATTGCATAATACTTGTTCCTTAGCAAAACAAGCTAAAAAATAATTACAGTATTTCCTGGCAGACAAAATAAATATATTATTATTTTAGACTAGCCTCCAAAATATATAAAAACTCAAAAGGGTCAGCTGCTACAGACAGACAGGAAACCTCAGAGATAATTGGTAGACCATATTTGCAAGGAAGAAGAATGCGGGGTCTTGTGTATTTGAACACTAAGGTATCATTCCTGTGCCCAGTTATTCCCTTTTTTGGGAATTGCCAGCAAGCAATATTGCATGTAGGTAAGCTGAATTCCAGGAGCCAAGGTAAAGTGTCAATGTCAAAGATCTCTCATTTCACATAAAAGTCATTTGTTGTCATATAAGTCTAAAAGTTACTTTATACAGAGTTGTTTTTCTTAAAACACTTAAAATCTCTGTGTTTTGTCTGCTCAAATACTCTTTAAACCAAAGTAATAGGTTTGATAGTTTAGCATATAGAAAGTATAATAGCAGGTGTATTTTACTCTAAAGAAGCAATCAAATGTTCATGGGTCACCTCAGTGCCTTTTTGCAGAAGACCTGCCAACAGCATCTTCCATAAACTGTTATACAAACAGAGTGACTTTATCTGCACAACAAACTTACTTAGTTAAGAATTTTGCTGATGTATGATATTAATAAAATATAACATCCTGCAGGCTCTAATGTAGGCGAGGCAGCTCTGTACAGGAAGACAACAGACGTTGTTCACATTCATATGTTTGTCCTGATACCTGTGAATACACAATATGAAGACACATCCAAAAAAACTTCAAAGACATTCCAGATATAATTCCTTATATTATTTCATGTTGTTGAACAGTACCCTGTAATGTATAAGTCACAGTTTTACACTTTTCCTTTAGTTCATCTGGCCTATGCTGACCCAATAACATGTAATAAAATAAAATGATGTTGTGTACAGTTGTTGTGTGCAGGACTATGGAGATGGTGATTCTGCAAAGTAAGTATTAAAATTTGTATTTACAGGGCAACAGGGCATGAAATACAAGTCTTCGATACATGCAGTCTGGTTTTATATTTGGAGTAAAATATGAAAAATATCTATGCCTTTTTCAGATCTTCATGATAGATAAACTGAGGCTAGAGGAATCAAGAAATTCAGTTCACCTTAATATAGCTAAGATGACTGTAATATTTAGTTAATATCATAGTCAATAATAAAGTTATTAATTAGTATTATTATTCAAGTGAATATTATTATTTAGTAATCCCTTATATTATTAAAAAAAGATACAGGGGCAGCTTCTTCCGATGCATGTTTTCTTACCTAGTATTTAGAACCAAAAGAGGCTCTAGTTCCAGTGGTGGTACAATCAAGCCTATTAAGATTGATTTTTTGCTCAGTAATCCTAAAGCGGAAGATATTGTGAGTCCCATTTCTCACAGCAACATAAAATAATAATGTATTTATTTTGAAGTAGAGTAAGTTTTCACTCACCTGAAACAGTGTTAATCACACATTTTTAATAATATATTATTTTTTCCTAGGATAGTGGTATTAATCTTGTGGATTATGTCGTCATATATTACCTACGCCATTGTGATAAGGTAAAAGATTTATGTGATGTATCAGCCTCTTCAGAAGTGGGTTTCTTTAAGAGATTGTAAATGGGTTCGTATTAGCTTTTTAAGAATCTGAACACAGTAGCTCCAATGGAAAAATAAAATCCATTTCTTCTGTTTTCTTACAAGAGTTGTGGACCTCAGGAGACCTGAAATTTGCTATGGGTTTTATGATAGGACTTTGGAAAATTTTCCATGAACTGTGAAACTAACCACTGCAGGCAGCTGCCTGTGGCTGTTGCAGACTAGACAGGTGGTCACTCCAGTCCTGTCTTCTTGCATCCTGGTTACGGTAGCGTTGTAAGTCTTGTTCTGATGTGGTAATAATGGAAGATAGAAGCGTGACTTCTCTCATGGCAGTGCAAGGACAGGTCCGTATTTTAAGATAGGTGAGTTAGCAGATGGGGATGAAGTTAGAGATTGAAAATAAGGGAAGAAGTGTGGCTGCTGCTTTGGGCAAATTACATTTATGAGGCCCTTTGGTAGACGTCAGCAGTGCCCAAAGTTTTTGAGTGGTAAATTTGAACTATGGGCTTCTACATGAAAAAGTCACTGTTAATTGATTTTAAGTATAAATTGCTTCTTTCTGAGAGTAAGAAGATGTCTTTGCCTAATCTTTGAATCTAAGACTAGTGTAATGTTTCATGGCCCTATGTTTGGTTGAATACAAGTAATTCTTTTTTTTTTCCTTCTCGCCCTGCCCTCCCCGCCCCCCTGATTCTTAGTTAAGGATATTGAATTGATGAGCTAGTAGTCTGGAGTATTTTTTTTCAGGAGTAAGATTCAAGTAAGTTAAGACATTTGCCCGCCAATGGCAGGGGGGTGGGCTAGATGATGTTTGTATATTCCCCTCCCAACCACATCACTC
>Ga0181612_109911_pt1 | contig 16250 bp, 8 predicted proteins | sample HoacroProtozoa21_FD_119630 | JGI IMG/M metagenome (GOLD analysis project Ga0181612, IMG submission 119630) | Hoatzin crop microbial communities from Cojedes, Venezuel. Combined Assembly of Gp0051906, Gp0051904, Gp0051908
TCACCTCTGATGTTCTGCTCCCTCGGCTCTGAGCTGTGGTTCCAGGATGGTTCAGGAGTATTTCTTGCGTCCTTCCAGGACCTTTGGCTTCAAGCCTCTAGCCAGCTTTATTGAATCTGGATCTTACTGAATCTGAAAGGAAAACCTTAACCTAGTGTAAACATGCTAGATGTATATACAGGCAGGATCCCTATGCTACTTTAACCAACTGAAAAAGGCATCTATGCTGGTACTTGTTGTGGTGAATCATGACAGCACAAAACTTCTCACTCTCAAAATGGCCCAAATTTGTGTGAGTAATGAGACAGCTCTCGTTGCTGGCACAGTGAAGTGTGCTCTGGAAGCCGAGTTGGAAAACCAGTTCAGCAGAAGCATTTCGTAGACATGTCATCTGTTTTTATGAAGGCTTCCCCATATTTATGGTGCCTCTTTCCCGTTATTGTTGCATGAATGGAGATAGTCAAGGTAAGAGTTACATCAGTCTGAAAGGAAGTGATCCATACTGTGCAAAATACGCACAGAAGTGTGAGGAAAAACTGGCTGGCCTTGGAAATAATGAGAATAGGGTGCACGTGTGCATGCAAGAAGGGATCTTAATCATCGGAGCTTCAGAAAGAGAGGGTAGGGTAGGTCATGGAGTTAAGGCAAATGTGAAGCCTGAAGCTCATGAGAGCCAGAGTTGACTCCAGAATTGGAAGAGGATAAGGTTGCACAGAGCCAGACTGGTATCTGTTCTGGAGAGCTTTCATGTAGCTTATGTCAAATTCCTGGAACTGCCCTGCGTCCCAATATATGGCCCAAAACAAGTACAGTACAGCAGTGGAGAGGAGTATTTGAGGTGGAAAGTTTTTGTGGTTTATTTGGGGGTTTTTTAATAGAAAAGCAATCAAAATAGCTAAATAACTTTTAAACTTGCTCTTTTTGGTCACTGATTCACAAATTCTGTTCAAAGCAAGATCGGCTGTGGCATCAGACCCCATTGCTCAGGACTTTATCCTGTCCAGTCCTGAAAGCCTCTAAGGACAGAGACTACACAGCATGTTTGGGTGGGCTGTTCACTGTTTGACCGCTCAAATGGAAAACGTGTAATGTGTAGGCACAGAAAAAAGTGAAGTAACATGTGCAGAAAGCTTTTCTATTGCATCAGAAGTTGCTCAAGAAACATGCCACTGGGCGAATTACCTATTTGCTTTATGAGGATGAGAGAGGAGAGCTGTAGAGAGAAGCAAAGAGAGTTCATACAAAGCATGAATATGGCACCCTAGTTGGAATTCGTCCCCCTGAGCTAATTTGCTCTTTCTGTTTAGTCCCTTCCTTTTGAGTCCCTAAAGGGAAGTTATTAATGTCTAGGTGAGACCTTCATGTGCAGTCTGCTTATTCAAGAGGAACAGTGATTGATCTGCCTTAAGTCTCAAGGTGCTACTTCTCGACTTCAGGTTGTGAAGTGTGCTGTTCACTTCCAACTCCAATTTATCTGTTCTGCAAAAAGCAGCTGGATGTACTGAAGCCAGAACTGCTAAGTAATTATAGAAATTTTAAGAAGTATATGTGAGAAATGTCAAACCAGTCTAATTTCATAATACTTGCTGTGGATTGTGTTGCATGCTGTTGTTTGAAGTGGCGTTTTTTTAATACACTTCGCTGTCTGGCTTCATGTAGCCTGAGCGTGATAGCGTTAAGAGCTGCAGTGGTAGAACAGCATCAGTGTAGGCATCCTAGGCCATAAATCGCGTCTTGTCCTGTCTCTGCCTGCTGCTACTGACATGACCCTACACAAAGGCTCAGCTGGGCCCCCTGTTCCTTGCTCCTCTTTCCCACAAGTCCCTGGTGGCAGTTTACCTTACTAAAGACTTTTCCCAAAAACAGTCATCATAAGAGTACACGCTAGATTTGTTTACTATGATAACTTTCCTTTATGATACATTTCATTTACATTAGAAAACATTTTAGCTTTCTTCCTAAATTTCATGATAGCATGAATTAAGTTGGGTTAATTAACCTGAATTTCCCTGAAAAGGTAAACCTCTCAGGAAGCTTTTGAGGTATTTTTTTGACTTCTGTTTATGCAAGTGCACTTCAGTAATGACCTAACAGATCTAATTGTTTATTTTAATAAATGTAATCACTGGAGTTGGTGTGTCAGGATTTACAGGGGGAGGATGCTGCGTTCTGTGGTGCCTGTGAACTGACCAACATGAATGCTGTTTGGTCTCCTGCTACTGAGTCGAGTCTGGTGTTTCACTTGGATAAGTGCTGTTCTGTCAGCTTGAAAGTCTAATACTGTTCTGTGCCATTTATTGAGGTGCTTTTACTGTATCTGTTATGGTACTCTTAGTGAACAATTGCTGCACAAGAAGCAGCAAAATGCAGGGTTGGCAGGGTTTAACACAGGAAAATAATAACATAGAAACATAAAGTAGCATAGCTTTGCTGTTTTTCAAAAGAATTTGATTCTTTTGAAAATAGATACATCAGTGACAGGTAATGGCTAGCTGGGACAGAGGAAGAGTTTCAAGATTAAAAAACCCTTTCTCTGAAGAAAGGCAATGAATGAAATTAACAATTTTAAATAATGACACTACACCAGAAATTAATCCCCATCCCCTTCCACCAACACCGGTGGTGCCAGTATTATGAGAACAGTTGGTGAATTTCTGGTGACTGTCAGTTAAGTGTATAAAATACTCTCAAGTATGCTTTATATGATTTTCAGTATAAATGATCACTGTAAAATGACTGTTAATGATGAGACACGATGACTGTTTCAGCACATGAAAGCAAGGGAGAAGATGAGAATAATGAGAATAAGGAGACAGATGGTCTTGTAATAGGGGCTGATGATTTTCAGTTCGTTCAATGTGTGCTCATCCACTGGAAGGATGACCTCTAAAAAAGTTTAAATGGCCAGTGGTGATGGCTTTCAGACTCTCCTCAGGCCCAAATGGTGAAGATGCATAAATGTCTGTAAAAGCTAAGTATTTGTTAGTGTGAAGCTTGACGAGGGATACGGAGAATCTGCTAGAGCAAGTTGATGTTTTCTTTTCTGGTGCAGAACACTGTATTTGGAGCAGTGGCTCATTTGTTTGAGACCACATTCTGCAAAGCACTGTCCTTGATCTAATACTGGGGTTTGGGGAGAGTTTGCTGCTTCTGTGTTCATCAGAAAGCTCTGTCACAATGATAGCACTTCATAATTAGTGAGGTGGCATCATCAGGCAAAGAAGAATAACCTCTAGATGCAAAATCTCTCTCTGTGCCAGAAGGCCAGGGTCCTGCTTTAGTGCTGGCTCTAAGCCAGCTTCCCTGTGCTTCTATGCTATTTATGGAGTGCAACATTATGTGGTATGGGAAGGAATTTTATAATTTCCAATTTTAGTAACTGTTGTAGGAAAACAGAAGTCCCAGTCAAATGTCTATTGACAAGAAATGGGAAACCAAAGGACCCCTCTGGTAATACTACCAGCTGTTACCTTTGGTTTTGGTCTTTTACTGAAGCGAGATGATCTGGTAATAATAAGCATTTTAAAGTTCAAGGTTAAAATGAGTATTAGTTTATACAGCATGATCTGTGTTGTTTTACAGGTCAGCAGTTTGTCCTCTGATCCTTAACCATAAACTCCCAAAGCATTCATCACCTATCAGAAGGCCATGATCAGCACATTCAGGCTGCTGCTTTGCACCCCCTCCTCCTCACCTCCCAGCCTGTCCTTTCTAGAGTGCCTATATCCATGTAGTTCAACCCTCCAAACATGCAGACTGTCTCCCCATATTTCTGTAATCCTGATGGGATCAAAGCTGTGTGTGTTCTAATTCCTGCTGTTTGTTTCCTATGATGTATGTACTTGTGTTCAGGCACTTGAGGTGGGATCTGGCTTGTGCTGCCTTCACAAGGAATGTACCAGAGTCTCCCCTTCACTGTTCACAGTGCCCCGGATTCTCACTGGACTATCACCATCATCATTCCCTGACAGACCTAGTTTGAAGCCCTCCTCATAGGTTAGCAAGCCTATTGGTAAAGATTCTTCTGCCCCACTTTTTCAGATGGATCTTATCTCTCCCGTAGGCTTCATTTCTCAACAGAATAAAAAGGAGCAAAGCCCTTAGCATTGCAGTCACTTTTAGTCAAGCATAGCTATAGCCATGTTCCAATTCAGATCCTAAAACTGGACGTGAATTTAGGGTGAGGTGTTTAATAGTAATTCAGCGTGATAGGAAGCATCATCTTCTATTCTTAAAGAACAGCTCCAGGTGGATTGGTGCCTCACGCTATCGTGAACTTTAGCTGCACAACATCAGTGCTGTGTTCACTTACCTTTCTGTTGTACCTAGCAGGCTTCCTCTTATTAAGAGTACTGTCACATTCTCTGTTCAGGCATCGCACAATTTCCCTCATCCTTATATCTCACCCCTGCTGAATGAGTGGCAACACTCTGTTATGAAAAACAAATGCCATTGTGTGCGTGTAGCAAGAGCTAATCTCTGCTGCTTTGTTCTATAACAAAGCAAGAAACAGCTGCTGAGATTAACAGGCAAGGTGAAGATGAGGTGGTCCAATCCATCATCAAATTGCTTCACCTTAAGTATACTACAGAGCAGTAGGATTACCACTATTCTCTAAGAAATCGCTAGGGAAAAAAAAATCAACAGGAGGAAACATTGCTTTCCCTTACTCAGATGAAAAGGTTATGCATAGAGAGAGATGTCTGGAGAGATTTCTGGGATTGGGAGGATGTCTTGAGAACAGAAGGAATAGCCTAGGCAAAAGTTGAAATACTAGAATCTGAACAAAAAATGTCAGCAAACTCCAGTTGTTGTCCTGTTCTTTTATACTTATCCCCTTCCTATTTTCTCCCCTTCTTTCCCTTTTCTTTTTACTTAGTGGTAACTATGTTGTCTGCCAGCTGGCTGCGGGGCACAAATTCTTTGTATTCAAAATCCTGCTAGTGTTTTCTCCAGAACTTTCCCAATAAAACTTCAAAGTTAACTTAAAAAAAAGAGATGTTTTGAATGATCAAATACTGCGTCTTTTTTGTTCTTTCTGGTTTTGAGCCTTTTGGACTTGCCGCGTTGTAATCTGCAGGGCAGAGTTGTCTTCAATCTCATGATTTCAGCAACTTGATTTTATTGTTTAAACCAACTCTCAGCAGCATAAGGTATATCAGAAAGGAATGGCAGTCAAGAAATCCTGGATCACTTGCCCTAAGGCAAACACTGAGTCAGTGGCAGAGCTAATTTTCTGTGGGTCTGCTGCTGGAGGATATTGGCCTCTGTTTAAAAACAAAAAAACCCCCAACCAATCCCCCCCACCCGAGACCCTGCACATAGTTGAGTGTAGTTTGCATGTAGTTGTAATTGCGTGCTCTTCTGTAATTCTTCTCTTAAAGAAACTATTAAAAATAGTCAATAAATGAAAAAGCATTTCTCAGGCTCTGCTTTTGTATAGCTTTCTGTAAAAAGATTTTCAAAGCCGTCTCACATTCACCCTGCTGTAGGAACTCACAATTGATGTTTTACTTGCCTGTAGAGCAAAAGGTAAGATTTAGATTAAAACATTCAGCCAAACAGCCATGTGCTTTGTTTTATTGTGGTTTTCCAAAGTCAGATATGAAATGGAACGCCATCTGCTTTTCCAGTAGATTGAGATAGAGAATATGTATTATGCTAATTCAGACTCCATTCTACAAAAAATACACATTGGTCTTTAGTGCATTCCGTGGGCTGTAGAAGACAGGGTAACATTCTTGCTGAATTGAACATAAAATGGTCATGAAGAAAGCATAGCTGATTGTAAACACAGGTAAAACTTATTAGTTTTAAAAGCCTTTGCTTGCCCTAGTATGTCAACAAAAAGATTCGTTATGTCCTGTTACTATTGACTGTATATAGACCATGTGTTTCTGTGTCACAAGAGAAGATGACTGCTGTGGAAAGCTGGTGACATAACTGGAGGCTAAGGTGAACCAAACCCTTATGCTGAAAGACATGGACAAATTAGTAGGAAGGAAAAATAGTTCTGACTTCATATAGGGAAACTTTTTCAGCGTTTGGATAGTCAGGTGTCAGGCTTCCCAGACAGGTTGATCGGTTTGTCTCCTTGGAAGTTTGTTAAGACCCAGTAGCTCAAGCGCTGAGCACTGTGATCTGATCCCGCTGCTGATCCTGATTTGAGCAGAAGGTTGGGCTGGGGACTTCTGAAGGTCCCTTGGAGCCGGGCTTGTTCTGGGGGTCTAAGCCTTAGCAACAAAGTCCTGCCTTGCTGCCCATTTCACTAGGCTGTCTGCTCTGAGTTTGCAAAGTGATTGATTCGATTATTCGTTAAAGGGCCAGTTTACACCTAGAAAAGGCTGCATACTGTGTGAGACAGAGGAGGAAAAGTTTCATCTCAGCAGAGATCTGTCTGCCTCTAAAGCAGGATTTTCAGTCTCAGTAATCTGTGTTGTCCTGAAAGACCTGGGAGCTCCCTCCGACGGGGCAGACTGGCTTTGGTTTTGTGTTAGCTGGCACTTTAATTGTGTTAATTTGACACTGTGGTTCCACAGTGTATGCTGCCACTTATTTGCGTAAAGTTAGCTTGTAGAGTAAGATCCGTGCAATGTTTGCCTGTGGCATTTCAGTTCTGTTTGTTTTCTGGAGAGACTGAACAGGGTGCACAGCGTCCTGAGGCACCCAGGCCATTCCCGTGGGTGCTTTGCAAGGTCAAGGCACACCTCTTGCTTCATGGAGCTGTCACTCTGCCACTCCACGAAGAAAACGTGACTGTTGTTCTGTGTGGAGTGCTAATCTAGTAAAGTCTGCTACATGACATTGTGTGTTGGAAGAGCATCCACAGCGTTGTAGTCGTCACACCCTTAGCTCTTCTCCCTTGGCACATTTCGGAAGCCCTGGGTCACACAGAAGTGGCCAGTCTAGAACAGAAAAATGTCTCTGGTTAGCATGGTCTTGTTGTCACTGAGCTGATGTAAATCACATCTGCAGGATAATGTAAAGTGTGGGGAGTGGTGTCTGCAGTGAAGGAGGAAGCTAGTCAGGCCAAAAAATGCAGCCTGTTGATTGCAGTCGTTAAAGGTAGCAGGGAGAAAGAGAAGCTGAAGCTGCCACCGGCTCAGCTGTTTAAAAGTTGTCATAGTTTTTAAACCCAAAATGTTAAACCAACGAAGCTGTTGTAATTCTGTCACTAATTTAACAGATCTAAGATTTCTCTGTAGATTCTTTTAAGTGAGTACCTAACTTCAGAAAATGACATGATAAATTTTGTTTACTTTCTAGATATGTGATCTGCCATCGCTTCTGCCCCCTCCTTTGAAGAACTTACTTGTTAAGGACTATAAACAGCACTTAACTGATGCTATCCTGGTTCCGACTGGTTTGAGGCTGCTCTTTTTTGGTGCTGCAGATTTTTATAAGCTTTTTGTAGCAGCACAGCTAAACTGATGGAGTGATGGGCTGCTGTTGAAAGGGGTGATGTGCAGTCTCAGCAGCTCCATTGGACTGACAGCAGAATTTGACCGACCATGCATTGAGCTATTCAGAAACCTAAACCAGTAAAAAATGAACATTTTTCCTGCCAGTTAAGTCTCTGGGCTGGCTTGCTACCAGGTCAGCTGAGCTGCTGGCAGCAGCACAAGTAAGAGGCTAGAGGGAGAGCAGTGGCTCATCTTTATGGTTGAACCATTTTCTTAGACTTCATTTCTCTTGTATTTTAAGTCCATAAGCCAGAACTGAAGCTGACACAAACTGTACCCCATCTTCTTACCCTTGCTGTTTTTCCCACAACTGCAACACCCCGTCTTGACTTCTTCCAGTCAAGACTTTGTGTAACCGCTGGCTGAACTGCAGTGGAGAATTTGCCTGACTTGATTTTGTTTTGATGGGTTAGTTTTCACCAGGTGTCTTTTGTGTCGCTGCACAAATGCTTGCACCAGAGCCAGCAGGGTGAGGAAAGGGAAGGAGCAAGTGGCCCCGGGATGCAGGGGAGGGTGGCTGCTTGTTTGGCTGGATTTGGATTGCCAGCTTCAACTGTCTTAACTTGCACCGGGAATTACAGTATTAGGCAGTGATTATGTCTGTACCCAATATTTTACTGGTCCATGAACATTTTAAAAATGTTTTCTGCATGTATGAATTTGTCCCCATGACATTTGGGATATGTCCCTTCTTTTTTTTCTCCCTCTGGATTTTCTTTGCCATATGCACTGTGTAGGCTGCAACAGCCCATGGGGTTGAGATTCAGGTGGACGACTGATTCCTCACTTATTCCATTTGTCCCAAGGACACAGCAGTGGAAGGCTGTGTTGTAAATGTTTGCCTGGGCGGGGGAAAGACTTGTTTAAGTCACTGACTATCTTTACATCTTATGATTGACTGGGAGAAACCAGATAGGTAGGAGGAGGTAAGGAAAGAAGATAGAAACTGTGAGGCTCAGTCAGAAAGTGTTGGGACCCGCTGTTGCAGATGGAGGCCTTGGAATGGGCATATGCTACAGAGACCAACGGAAACACTGGTAGCTAGAAACCTCTGAAAATTTTGCATCACATCCACATTCATTTCACTTTAATCAGTCTTTAAAAAGGCTTTGCTAACGTGGAGAGGGATGGAAGATGGTGGTCGTTGCAGTGGTTGCCTTTCTCAGTGGGACTGAGCTGGGCAGGTTTGCAGGCAGAGTGCAGATGTGTTGGTGCTGTGTGGAGGTCACTTATATTGTGGTCAACAGCATGGATGGAGAGAAGACAGGTAACCTTTATTGGCCCACTGACCATAACTGCACTATGCGCAGCATCCTTGCATCTTCCCTTTCCTTTAATCTTCGGTTGTGTTCTTCTGTCCTCGCTATCATTCGTTCCTTGTAGAAGGAATTAATAAAGATTAGCAGTTTCCTAAATAGGATATTTAAAATGTTCTGAACCTACATGAAACCAGTTATAAAAATATGCTTGTGTCTTTTCCTTTTTCATTCTTGCAGATGGAACTAGCTTCTCCCTGCAGAATACAGATCCATCACTTCAGGGATTTCAGTAGTGTATGTTATTGCAAGTTGCCATTGGAGTGTCTCATTCGGTGTGATTTTGCATCATGACCATTCTGCTTTATAGCCGAGGAAGCTGTCATGCCTCCTGTGTTATTTCTGTTAGTTATGTTTTTTTCTATATGTTTTACAGTGTTATGTCTACAATCCCAAGCAATCATTAGCAGTCTTCCTAGCTTCTGTAGGGCCATTGTCTCTATTAGTACTGGAGAGTTTCTACGGCAGACACTTTGCAGAGTTGTCCAAAGCAGATTTTTGGATCAGAATTTATTCCCTTTGTGGCCTTGAGAGAGGCACTGACCTGGGTTTCTCACTAGGTACAGGTGATGTACATCAATTCCCCTTACCACCTGTTAGCATCTTCTCCACAAGCTTTTTCAGCATGAATTTCAACTCCCAAGATGCAAACGTTTATGCCAAGCTCTGATGCGTCGTGCCAGCCACTCCCGTGTGTGCTGGGTGGGACTTGGTGCTTTGCTGCTGCCTCGAGGCTGTTGGGAGGAGATTTTCCTTCCTCAGCTAGGACACTATTGCCATAGGTATGGATACGCATTTCCACCTGAAAACATTAAAACCGTTCAACCATTTTCAGATGCCCTTGTTACTTTCTCCCCTCTGTCCTATGGATATTCCGACTGAGTCCATGTTTCCTTGCCACAAATGCACTGTAAATGTGCAGATTTGACCATGTACAAGCAACTGGTGTTTTTAATTATGTGCATATTTTGCATAGAAAAAGACTCAGAAACATCTTAGTTCAATCCACAGTTAATTAACTTCCCCATCTACTTGTCTTGCGTGAGTAGAATTGAAGAGACTAAAAGGAGCAAAATTTGTGGCTAGATCCTTCCATCATTTGTTTGCCACCTGTTTAGTATTGCAGATTCTATCTGTATCTGATTGTATGCATCCATATCTTACCTACTTTCTCATAGTTAGTTTGGTATTCACCATTAATATTACCCAAATTTAAACTCGATGTCACTAAAAATATTTTTTTCTGTCTGATGCTGCTATTGGAATAGTGAACCTTAGTTCCTAAAATTCAGTCGCTTGCTATCTTTGCTAGATTTTAGTCCTAATTGGGTGGAGAACTTCATGAACTCGGTGAAACACCTCCTACAATTGCTTTGTGGTGTTCAGCAATCAAATAGTCCCTTTAGTCTACCTGCTCTGTGATGTTCAGCAAGTGCGTGCATCCTAGAAGATTAAAATTACTCTCATCAGTTTCTGTCTACAGAGCCAGCCATGGTTTGTTACTGATCTATTATGCTGGAATAAGAATCTCTGTCTTAACGGCCACTGCCCCGCTACCATCAGCCTGCTGCTTCTCTTCTGGGCTGTCACATTTCTTACTCGGTTGACTGTGCAAGACTTAGATTTTCTGAGTCCTTGTGGGCTTTTTTGTCACATTTTCTATTATCATTGGCCTTCATGTGAATGGGTTGAGACTTGTGATTTGCTTCTCTTCCTCAGCACAGCAACCACTGTCCTGCCTAGCTTTTTCCATTTGCTCTTAACTGCGTATGTCATAACTTTATCATATTGTCATTACAGTAGTGTTTCTCAGCATATTTTTATCTAACAACCTGCTGTAGTCAAAGAAGAAAATCAACAAACCACCTTGTGCCGTCTTGCTGTCACGGTTCTGCTTTGCACTGGAGTACTATAGTATAGGATATGGCGCTGCTTCTCCAGTTTATTGATGGGGCTTTTTGCTCCCACTTTGTCTGCATGCACGGAAATGTGTGAACTTGCTCTAGTTTGGTTTGTGTATTAGGAAGCTGCAGTCATTTCACAAACCTCTTATGTTTAGTGAAGTATTAGTTGAAAACAGCTACCAAAGACTGCATTCCACAGAAAGCCCCTTTCATTACTGCTGTTAGAGAACTTTCTGTGGGATGAAGACAAGTGAGCTCATTTTCAATATGATAACTGAGGTTTCAGCTGGTGGGAATGTATGGTTGACTTTCAGTGCTCCGTTTCACCCGAGTACGTGCTTTATATCCTGACCCTCATGGGCAACACAAGTGGGAGCTCCCATGTTTCAATTAAGAGCTTTTTTTCATAAAATATTTGCAATGCTGAAATTCTCTATGCTCATTGTGCCTGTGAATGCCCTTAACTGTTTTTATAGGACTATCCATTTAGCTACTTGACTGGGCAATGTGGCAGCTTTTCTAATTCAGTTGTTTTCACCTCTCACAGGAAGCAGCAAACATGCTACGTCTTATGCAGAACAGGCTGAAGGAAGAGGAACAGCACCTGCTGAAGAGTGGAAGTAAGTGGGAGTTCTTCACCACTTCTATGAGCAGAAAAAATGTGAAGTACTGGCTACTTTATGTATAAGTATCCACTTACAAGCCTGAAGCGGAGGGGACATGGGATAGATGGCAGAGTCAACAGGCTATATTAGAAGAAGTGGGGTGATAATAACTTTAGAAGGACAACAGTGAAATAGGGAACCTCACCTCTGCGAAGTGCTCCTCTGCCTTGTACATTTTACCTGCGGTACTGAGGGGTGGAAACAGTCATTGACTGAGCATGCTGTGCAATTGCAGTGAGCAGATTTTAGGCTTCATTTTACTATTATCAAAGCGTGTGCGGGCTAGCTGTGGGCACAGCGCTTGTCCCAGCACGGTGGGATTGCTGATGAAAGGCTGGTTTGCGAACAAACTTGGTTGGAGGATTCTACCCAGCAAAATGCTTGCATGTAGGTGAGTAGTCTCAATGGTTTGTGGGACTGCGTGGCTGCCTCGTATTACACATGTGCTGGTGTGCCTTGCAGAACTGGAATAAAATTTCTGTCCTCAGCAGTTAGCCTGCCACATTGCATGGCATGGAATTCGGTTATGTGTTCAGGTTAATTCTTTGGGGTGTGTCTATTGGATCATAACTTTCACAGATGAAAAAGTCTCAGCTTGAAATGCTCTTTACTGTCACTAATCTTCAAAGTGGGGTCCACGTTGCCAGCTTGCATTTGCTTGATTTTAGTGTACCTGCAAAAGGTGAATGCAATTAAAATTTGGGTGTTTTTTTCTTTTTTTTAAACTTACTCTTAATTAATTAGAATTCTAGCTGAGGATCAGAAGGGAAAAATAACCTCTTGAGATTTTGCAGAAAGCTAACAAACCAGACTTTGCTCCTTTTGAGGCAAGCATCAGCAAGAACTTCCTCATTAATTACCCCTGTGAATTTAATATTGCAATATGTGCATTTTTATATGGTTGTGGGAAAAAATAAAAGGCAAGTTAATTCTCAGGCTCAGAAGGAGTTCATGAAAGCTGAAATTGAGTAAGGACATAAAAGTTGCGCTTCAGTTTGTTTGCTGGCAGAGGTTTTCACAGCAAGCTCATGAAAGAGGAAATTCACTCATTTCTGCCCGTCTTTGGTATCATCTTTTTATGTCAATGCAGTAAAAAGTGAAGATGTTTTAGCTGAAACGTGGGAATTCTAACATAAATACAAGAATGTGGACCTGTTTCAGTGATTTACTAGAGTGAAAAAGTCCAGGTCCTGCTATCTGACAGTTTCCAGGGTAAATAATTTCAACAGGAGAAGAATATTTATCATCAGTAATTAGCATTATGAAATATAATGTGGCAATTTGCTGACCTGCTTTCTCCTCGTCTGTGGATTTTCACTTGGAAAACTATTAGTCATTTTGCATAACTGAAATAATATGAACCTTGCCTCTCAGTGAGTGATTTAACTGCCACCTAAGAACGCACGATTATGACTTCTAATGACCTAAAAATATTGCCATAATACATCTTTATTCAAGTACTTAATTGTCATAATTAGTAATTATTCTAGTGATAAGAGCATCAGGATCCTGTTTTTCAGTGCTGGCTCATTTATTGACTGTCCCCTAACTTTGGAAAATCAAGTCATCTTTGTCAGCTGCAGTCTGCCTTTATCTGCCTGCGGTGCGGAAGTCTGCAGAGCTGCAGAGGTGTGACTGAGACAATAAATTTGGCTCTCGGAGCCTTTTTCCCAAGCCACGAACATGGAGCACGGCTTCATTACTGGGTGCTGTAAGGTTAATTTATCAAATGTTGTAAAGCTCTCTGAGACCATTGTTTGCTAACATATAATGATCAGGTACCAGACTATGCTTTGTCCTTAGACCAGACCCCACTCTCCTCCTCTCATTATTAGTTAAATGATGCCCTTTATACAATTTAAAACCAAGAGATTTGCTTTGGTAAGAGAATGCAGAGGTTGGTGTCTTAAATGGCATAGTGCCCATTAGAGGTTTGTTTACAGAATGGTTACATTAATCCTAGCATCCTATTCAGAAGAAAAATATGTATTTTGCACAAGAAGAAACAAAGAAACTGCAGGAGAATTGATTCAGCATCACTGAGCACCTTTGCCTGCCCAAGCTGCCCCAAGGCTTAACTGTGAAATTCACACTAGATGTAGGAAGCACAGGAAAATAGAAGGATAAGAGATGGAGTCTCTGCCCTCCAGGCTTTCCGAGTGCCCTACAACCTTGGCGTGGTAGTCAGTGATTTTATGGACCACCACTGTGACAGTTGTGTGTATGGTGGGGAGATGGCGCACAGTGCTACAGGGATGAGTTCTTAAACCTCCTATCACCTGTGTTTGGAGATTCTGCATGCTACATCCTCCTGTTAATGAGACAGACACAAGGAAGATTAAAGATGGGTGTTTACCATCAGAAGGATCTTTCTAAGGTGGGTTTCGGGAGAAAAGCTATTACCTTATTCCACTTGCATTTTTACGGAATGACCCCACACAAAGCAAAGTGCTTTTACCGTAAGTTCTCTTCAATCTTCACTTTGTCAAAAAACTCTGGGCTTTGCTCCCTGGACATTCAAACCAGCAAATACATTGTACCTGCTCACAGGACTGTTAAAGTAGGACCTGATCTGACTTGGTCTTGCTCATACAGTGGGTTCTGGAGATGAAGGGATTAACCTTGTCCTTGAAGAAGAACCTTTAGTCCCTTGCAGCGCTGCTCAGTGGAAGGCAGGCAGGCTGGCCTGATGTCTCCCAGTATCCTAAGGCTTTCTGGCTTAATTTTGAAGGTCTGGCATGGAGGGGTGAGCTTCGTTTGAACAGATTCATTGCTTTCCTACACAGAGGGGTAGCACGGTGCCAGTGCCTCCTGCAAGGAAAAAGAAAGGTTCTCTAACTCTCCTTACACTTTGCACCTGGGAGCTGCAAAACACTTAATGAGGCACTTGGAACAGCATAGGCTGGAATCTGGTGATAGACTTGTTTCCATTAACTGATAAAAGTCAGCATCCATTCTCCCACTGTAAGCACTCTTACCTTTGCCTACCTTTGTAATTAATGCAGTCCTTTTATTGTCTGGATCCTTTGACCTTATCTCCTGCTAATTTTGTAAGAAGGGTTGCAAATTAACATTTAATTTCTCTGCAGTAGAAGCTGCAGGAATTCTGGACAGCTCTAGGTTGAGTTTCAGGCTGAACTAATACCAGAGAAACCTAAATCCTATTTCTTGTAAAGCAGAGCCATGAAGTGTGGGTTGAATTGTGCAAGTCTGTGTTAAGAATATAGAAAGCCCGTGGATATGGTCATGGTACTCGCAGAAAATTTGTAAAACTGTTCAGTGTAATTCAGAAACACCTTGGTTCTTTTTTTTCTTTTGCTAGCATACATTGTACGTTGTCTTTTCTTTCTGACAGAGCATCCCCATAAAACCACTGCACTAAAAAAAAAGAAAAGCTAACACTGCGTTATATGAAAACCCATTCTTAAATTGTATAAAGATGTTGAACTCTGGATGCAGGTCGGGCTTTGAGTATTATTTACATGATGAAAATATATGCAATTAAATATTTGCAGCGGTACAGAAATGTTTTTTTGTGATGAGCGGTAAGTAAATAGCTGTTATTTTTGTAATCTTTATTTCACATGAGATGCTCTTAGAGAAACCAATATATGATGTGGTGTTTTTCACACAGCGTGCTGCCCTTGTGGCACATCCAAGGTTGGTGCAAAGTAACAAATGCCAGTTGACTGAAACCTGGGGCTTGGTTTCCTTGTGGTTAGTGGCACAGTGACTCTTAAAACATTATATTAGCCACTGCTTCAATAAGCACTGTGAAGGCTGTTGATAGAACTATTGTCAGGTGTAGGGTACATGGAGAGTTGCTCTGATAATGGTTTGGTGTGAGAGGAGAGGGCTAGAAAGGTCACTGACCGCAGCAGAAATTCAAGATGTTTTTCAGGTTCATCCAAGGTTGAAAGAACATGTTTGCTGAACAAAAAGTAACAAATGGAAATGTTTCTAGACTGAAATACGTTTTTTTTTTCAGCCTGACCAGCTGATTATATTTACAGATCTTTCTCACTTTTTTATGTGCTTTTTCACATGTGTTTTCTTACATTATAAGATTTTTGAAAATATGAAAATAAACCCGTTGAATTTTTCAAAATGTTTCCTGTATTTCTTTTGGGTAACGCTATGCCCAGGATTTTATTTCAGTTTGCAAAAGTATTTGCTGTAAAACTGCATTTTTCACTGACTATTCCGCTTTCTGGTGTGCCGCTCCAGTCAGCCCACCCTGCATACTCTTGCTTGGTCTGTAGAATGAACAAACATCCATGTTACACCGCATTTTGACGTTTGCACTACTTCAATAGTGTTCAGCAGATTAACTGATGCTCCTGAAGAGCTTCAGTTCTGCTCGGTTCACAACCAGAGTGTTTCCTTGGCCAGTTCTGCTTGCCGAGCTAACTCTTTCTTTCCTGACATCCAAGCAAAATGTGCTTAGCTCTGTCGTCTTGCTCAGTTAAACAGAGCAGATAGGTGTTGTGCTTTGGATAGCAAATCGCATGACGCTGTTGCAGTTTGGTGCTGCACTGAATCTCTTGTACCCTTTCTCCTCCAGAACTGATGCTTTAAAACCTGACAGCAGATAAACAAAAAGCCCTATTGCAACAACTGCGGCATTTGAAGTGCAGCAGTGAGTCGCTGGGTGATTCCCGCAGGGGCGAGATGCCTGGATGGTATTGCTAATGATCAGCGCTGTCTCCAGGCGGATGCTCAGACCATCCATCGTCTTGTAACAGACACTTGGAATTTGTCCACAATAGTCTTGTGTTTTGCCTGTTAAATAATTGCAAATTCTTGTTCTAATTTAATAGTACTTTGATGGATCCTTGGCTTTTAAGCTCATTAGAAATAGTTATGGTCACCGAATATGACCTCTCTATAAAATGGGCCAAA
>Ga0181612_172440_pt1 | contig 16249 bp, 8 predicted proteins | sample HoacroProtozoa21_FD_119630 | JGI IMG/M metagenome (GOLD analysis project Ga0181612, IMG submission 119630) | Hoatzin crop microbial communities from Cojedes, Venezuel. Combined Assembly of Gp0051906, Gp0051904, Gp0051908
AAAATTGCAGGTGACACTTGTTTCTAGTGGCACACCTACTAACACAATAGCAAGAAGATTGCCAAAGTAGTTGTTCCATCTGTCAGTGTTCTTTCTTGCAGAGTATTTTCTACTCATCTTTACTCTACTTTGAGAAGTCCTAACATATAGGTGATAAAAATTACAACGGAAGTACTACCAGTTAAAATGGCAGATTAGTGACAGTTCTCAGGACTGAGATTTATCTAATTAACATGATCTGCTTCTAAGTTTCCAAACAGCTCTGACTCCGGAAAGTACACGAGCAGCTCTAGTTGTATGACTTTCAGAGGAACTGTATGTCCAATGTTAAGCACATGTTTATGCGGCTTTTGGAGAACTGGGATGTTTTCAAGAACTGTTTACTACACTACTTAAAATTAGGTATCTGCATCAAGTTAGCTACTGGTTATACTCTTGCAAATGTGCAAATGCAGCCCTAGTTGATGCAAAATGGTTTATAGATGCCTATCTTGGCTATCTAATACTGAAAGCTTGTCCTTGGGGAACTCAGACAAGCATAAAGTCATATTAATAGCTTTCTATCATCTTTTAGAGACGAAAACATGAAGATCATTGCCAGGCAAAAAGGACCTGAAGCATTCAAGAAACACTTTAAAACCAAGATTAGGAATGACAGGTTATTTTCACAATCATCTGTCGGCTCTCTAGGGGATATTCTGTCTTCTGCTTTTCATATCCATAAAAGTTCAAGAATTCTAAATGGAAGATTGAGAGAGACCTTTCCATCCTTGGGCTGTGTAAATCAGAAGTAACTCCAGTTTACTAACCTCTTCTAAAAACAATAATGGGGATTTCCCATTTTAACTCTAGAAATAAAATTAGGGCATTCCTCATTATAACTCATATCTAATACAACCATATTCATCCATAGCCTTGGTTAGTCTTGGGATGCTACGTATATCAGAAGTTTAACTCAAACTAGAACTGCTGGTATATTATTGATTCCCAAAATATTAAACTACATCCACCATAATTTATTCACTCTGTTAACCTGCGTCAAAACAGGTGCATATCTCTTACAGAAGTTCATCAAGCTGTGCAAATTATGAAGATTTTCATATTTTAATATCAAAACCTTCATTTTGGAAAATGGAACACCTGTTATCCTGTGTGTGCAAAACTTCAGAAGCAATTACCTTTCAGGAGTGGACACTGCTTTTGATTGAGGCTGTCGGAATTGCCTGTGTAGGCCTCTTGCTGTAATAGATGCGATATTCATACCCTAATTTCCATAAAAATGGGCTTTAAAAAGTAACTGTTCTGGGATTTATTAGATTTTCCTACAAAGTATTGTAATTATCTCATACATCAACCATAACTAGTGCTTATTATAAATGCCAGTTGCAATCATTTCCTGATTTTGTTGATGTTCTAAGAACAGTGGAGTTATACTTCAATTTACCTGGAAAAAACTAGCTCACGTGATTACATACAGTGTGTTTACTTCGTTGTCTTTAAATTCATAATAAACTTCAAACTTTTCATCATTTTAAGTTTCACTGTCACAAAAAGTATTACATGTATTAAATACATTAACAAGAAGGCTCGGAGTTTTTTTTTACTACTCACTGCTTTTATTTCAGAACTGTTTGTGTAGTACAATGTTGAGTTTGGAAAAAATATCAGACATGAATATCTGAATTTTCCCACTAATATTTAGACTGAGAAGAAAATGTGTATACTAATTATTCTGAGCAAGAGTTTGGACTAAATGTCCTCTTTGGGTCCCTTCCCGTCTGAATTAGCCTATGACCTGTTTAATGTTCAGTCTTTTCAGGATTATTCAAAAATTCATCTCTAAGAGCCTAGTGCAGCAAATATCCTCCTGGTAGAGAAAAAAAAAGTAGGTGCAGTTGTACAGCCCAGTAGCTTGATAAACAGCTGAACACTTAAAACTCATAAACAGGAAGAAACAGCTAGTCCTTGTATGAAAACTTAAGTATTGCTTCCTAGAGCAGTTCTATAAAATATCCTGACATTTCAAAATGTTTTTGTGTTTGGAAGAGAACTAAAAGTCCAACAGGTTTGGAATACTGGGTTTTGAAATGGACAACCAGAAATTCTTTATGTTCTCAGGTGTCACATTAAACCTTCTATGGAGATTGTCTTTTACCTTGTATCCCATTAATGATTTATATAACGACTTTCTATATGCACTCTATAAACTGTCTATATATTCATTGCCTTACCCATGCTTTTACTATGTGGCTACAGAGGGCAGTTATATTAGTGGCTTAAGATGAATATATGCTCTTACTCTGTGATATTATGTGAATAGATTTTTGATCCACATGCGCAGTTTCTTTCTGAGTATGGAACACAAAAAACAATTGAATTCTGATGGAGATACTGGGTTGCCATTTGGGAGGATTCAAGTGTATCTGTTGCAGCCAGCTTTCCATTTGGAACATTGTCTTCCCTTTTACTCATGACATGTGTAGTGCCAGTACATTTTGATAACAAGTGAGACACTTGGCACCTTCTACAGTATTTGTGGCAGTGGATGTTTCCCTTTCAGAAACTGGATTATTTTTCTTAGTTTTGGAGTATTCTTCAAGTACGTCACAAATATTCGCAAAGATTCTAATAACTGGAGTCTTTTTTTTTTTTTTTATTATATACCACATTTTTGTTTTTTTGAGTGAGGGTTTTGAGTCCAGAATGATTTCATTATATTTTGGAGAGTTTTTCTTATCACTAACATGGAAATTATACTTTTAATGCTTTGATATATGATGCTTTCTTGTACACTTAGCTCAGTTCCACGTGCTTGCAAGGGTCTCCTTGCTTGTCCGGCTAGCGCAACTGAATGATGGGTTTTCCTGCAGACCCTCACCTCGTATGCTTTGATCTTAGTTTTATTTTTGCCTTGGTAGATTCTTTCTATGAAGTGGAAGCTTTTTAACAGTGCTCTCTCCTGGACCAGGGTCACCTTCTAGTCAAATAGTTTCTCATCACTGGAGCTACAGGTCAGACATTGCGAGTGTGAAGACCACTTCAAGACTGCAACTTTACGCTTGTCATTTAACTGTTCCACTAAAGATAATGTTTACAGAAAGGCTACTAGTTCCCAAAATGAGCTGAGCGAAGCTTAGCTTCACATATTTAGAGCCAGGTTTTTTTATTATGCGTTTTCATTTTTGTTAAGACAGAGGCATTTGCAAATATTCCCTCTCTGGAGGCAAAAGTGCTTGAAGGTACGAGAAAAAAAAAAAAAAAAAAGACTAGTATATTCAAGTATTTGGACCAAAACATAAAGATGAAAAACAGCATCTTGAGCAGCTCACCCTTAAGAACACTGCTCTAAGTATCTGAGCAAAGATCTCAGAGCCCAAAATTCCATGCTGCCTCAATTGCAGTTAGCTATTGAGCAGGTAGATAGAGACATAAGAAAAAATGTCTTTACTCTTCAGTGACTGGGCATTGGAGTATGTTGCCCAAAGAAAGACTTGAGTTCCCTGATCTGGCACGGAGATTTGTCTGACGTAAAGCAGCAGGTTGAACTACAAGGCCTCCAGAGGTCCCTTCCAGCAGTTTTGGTTTTTTTTTTTTGCCTTGATTATATGTTATTCTGTTTGAAATACCTCTGACTTCTAGGTTAATAGATAATTTAAAGAAATCTCAAATTAAGTCAAATAAATCATTGTTGCTATTCATCTTACTGGGTCTGGGTGACACTGGGTCTTTGGGTGACTCGGTGTCCATCAGTTACTCTTTCTTAGGTTCTCTCCCCAAGATACTCACAACTTGGATATTCTTGTTAGTCTTATATGATGAGACATGAGACATTTTTTCCAGAAATGTTCAGGAGGAAACAGTGACAGTAATCTCAGATAGAAAGAAACACTGTCAAATGCTGGGATTCACATTAGCACTTCCACAAGTATACAGCAGAAGCAAAGAAAGGTGGAGAGGAGAATAGGCCATAACCTAGTTTCTGCTTCAACAAAGCAGTTTATAAATGCTACATTTCTATGAGGAAAGAATGGAGAGTTTTAGAAAGTCTCAGAGGTAATTAGCCAGACAGTTTTTGGCACTTGATTGATTGCTTTTTGAAAAACATTGAAGCCCCCAGAGCTGCAACAAAGTTAAAAGCTTAGGTCTAGACATGAGGTCATCATTCTTCATTATCACCTTATGTGAAGGCAAAAAAGCAATGCACTTGTGATTGAAACCAAAGCACTTTTTGATATTGCTCTCTACTGTAAACCTCCCTTTTTCCTCTATCTGCTCTGTAACAAATTACGCTATTTACCAGACGGCTGTTACAGGTGTTTCATAACAGGTTCCTTACTTCAGTCTGAAGTCCAGCAAATTGAGCAAATATGGAAGGTGAGCTTAATACACACTTGTTTGCAGAAACAGAGCTGATATATTGTTATAAATTGTATGCTTCCTCAGTGTCCAAATAGTCATGGATTATGAGAGGGCTAGATGCAAACCTGACATACAATTATTTATGTTTCCCAGTGCTGTGATCTCACTGTATCTCACAAAAGAACAACCACTGCAATTAAACCTTCCAAGGCTACCAAACCCTTGGAGAAAGTATTAGCAATGATTCATTAGACAACCTCCAAGTTAGTGCTGCACCTATGGCCCTGACGGATGTTAGTTGCTTCTGCCATATGAAAAGCTCCCAGATGAAAAATATCACCTCTCAGTCATTTTTAACTAATATATTTCACAAATCTTGCAGGACTGCAAAAATGAGTGCAAATATTCCTACACTACTGGCCACTTGGTGAATAACACAAAACTATATCCTATTTGAATTCAAGCCACAAATTCACCTTGACTTTAGTTTTCTTAGCTGCCTGTGCAAGATTTTGGACCCCCCCTTCACTTGAGACTTTTATTCCCCTTTTTCTTCACCAGTTGTTTCTAATGCACTTCAGTGGGCTACTGTTACAAGCTTTGCCAAGGTAAATAACCAGGTGCAGTATTCACAGTCATTTTAATTTGTTCCTGTATGAAGACCATGAGATAGCGTTTTATTGTATGCAATATAACAGGTTAAGAAAAGTCTTTGTATGCAGGGAGTTTAAAATAACCAAAAACAAACAAAAAATGCCCAAACTGTAACTTTCCATTATTCTAGTAAAAATTAACCTGTGCTTTTCTAACTGCTCCGTAAAGAAATATGTGTTGCTGTAGTGTTTACAGAACAAATGAGTGACAACAGAAGACTCCTCTGTTATTAGTGGCAGAAGTCTTTGTATTTGCTAACTCATCGCTGGTAATAAACTTGCTCCCTTTCACAAGAAAACGTGTGCCCTCAATGTTGAGGATATTCCTAAAAGTATGAAAACTTAAATCCTGCCAGTTGAAAACTTTCTCATAATAGAGCACTATAATTAAAGCATATCTTGCAGATAACATTCCTTTCTTGACTAAACCTTGGGTGGAGATGTCTGCCCTTTGCTATGAAAGTTGTAGAAAACACGTGTGTTAGATCATGACATTTTAGGTAATTACAGATTATTTGAAACCTGCCATTTTCACGAAGGCTTCAAAGAGAACATTTCTTTCCCAGCTGCATCTCAAGATAGAGTACAGAAGATGAAGCACTCTTTATGAGGAGCTTTAATCCAGCTCTAGGTTATTCATTTCAAGTTTCACAGCAACCTATCAATGCTGCTCTCCTGTTGTTCCTTGTTTGGTGTGGGGAGACAGAGATAGAAAGGGAAGTGATTTTTTTTTTTTTCATAAAGATAATGTGATTTTCTTTTCACAAAATGTTTTCCAATGAGCTGTAAAGTTCTCAGACTTATTATTCCAAAATTATTTAATAATTTTAGCTGGAATAGTCTTTATCCTTGGTGAGCAGTTCATAAATAAAGACAGAAAGACTTTCTACATTCAGGTATGAAAGTCGCCAGACTTCTGTCTAGTCAAATCATGCATTCAGCATTGGTTTCCTTCTTTACTCAAGTACATAATACTGACTGGTAGATAATATATTTTGAAGCTTATATTTAGGAATACTGCAATGCAGCCTACATTTCTGAGTATCTTGTAGAACTCACAGAGATCAGCTCTTTGAATTAATGCGAGGTTTGTGAAGACGTGAGATTATTGCCATGCTAATCAAAACAGCTGTTTGTCACACTGTGTGTAAGTGAGGTACTTGATGAGTCAGTCTCTCCTCTGTAATGTACAGACATCCCAATGGCAGAATTTAGGGACTGAGATATGATAAATATTCATCAAAAATACGTCAGAACAGTTGAACCTGCCTTGGACCAAGACGAAAAACTCAGTGACTTCTTTGACTTTTGTCGAGTCCTACATTTTATCATCAATTAGTAACAGGTTTAAAATATAGTCTTTGGTTAGATTTAGTTAAAGGTTATTCTTCTCCAACTTTTTTGATTCATGCACAAAGCTTAACTAAAAAAACCCCAAACTGTTTATAATGATATCTGGCTTTGAAAATTATACCTGAAAACGTACTAGAAAAACCCTTGAACTACATCCACTTTTTAAAGTATAAATGAAAGATATAGCCTGAACTTAATTGCTGTTCTTCCAAGAAAGAGAAGCATTCCTGCAAGGACTTATGAAAGCATTTCTGTCCACTCCTAGAAGTATGGCTTTTGAAAACTGGAATATCTCAGAATGTCAGACCTCACCATTTTACTTGATACAATATTGTGCAATTTGCTTCTTGAGACTGGTATTAAAACAATAGCATTATGAAATATTTGAAGAAGAACGCTACTTTACTGTTGTTTTCTCTCAGATTATTTCAGTGCTGAACATGCAATTTTACTGTGGCCTTCTTATAAAGTCGCAAAAGTTATGTATATGCCAATGAGAGTCAGAGATAAACTGATGATGAAATATCCTGATGTATCTTCTAACACAAAATTAATCTTTTACACTTTTAAAACATTCCAGCTTCTAATTCAAATCCTGTTGTTGAACAAAATCTCACAACACAGCACTAGATCGTTGTGATATGGTACAGAGATACAATTTCAGCTATTTTTCCCTGCTCTGAAAAATATATCGTGGTGGATTTGTACATGATTAGACTATTAAAAAAAAATGCAGCATTTTATCCTTATAGAGAATTAACGAGTTCTCAAGGGTGTCATCGTCAGTTGCTTCTTCACTGGATCCACTCCTCCCCCAAAAAAACATCCCCACCAAACAGCTACAAGAACAACAACAACAAAACCACACAGCAGAAAACCATAGCAAAAAACCTCAAACCCACACACATCCAGACACGACAGACGTGATAAACCTTACTATAGGTTGTTATTAAAAACATATTTGGGTACAAATTTTTGTTGTACACAGTTCTTGGAATACTCACAACTGGAAAATCAGGACTGCAGATGGTTATTTTCTACACATGTGCCTAAATGAGCGTATCACTATTCACCTGAAAGGCAGATACACAGCCTGTTTAATGGGGAAAGGAAGTAGTCAGCTTTTATTACAAGAAAAGGCAAAAGTAGCACTAAGGACTAAAGGATAGAAAAATCTATAATTGTACTGTTTGTGAAAAATTCGCATGGCTGTTTCAGTTTTAAATGTACTCACTACACCTATGAAAAGAAAATTAAGAATAAAAGTTACCCGCATAACTTGGGACTGGTAGTATTTAATTTCACAGTGAAGCCGGACTGATACCAGTTCATATCAATCACAGCACAGCTCAGCAGAGAAGCTATTTCCAGGGATTGCTAAGATATGTCTCTTTCAAATTTTTGAAAACAGTATTTCACTCCTCACACAAAAGTGATGGGAGAACCTGACCGAAAGTCCACTGGTTCTTTTGGTTGACTAAAAGCCATTAATACTTCCTACCATTTACTCTGGTGAAAGCGAGACATTATGTGCTTTAGACAGGAGGCTGATGGGTCTATAATTCTTCATATTTCACTTTATCACCGATTTTGTGCAAGTGGTAATAGCTGTACTCAAAGTGCATGAGATTTGTTTCTTGATAATATACACTATGAACAATTTTGCCTGTTCCCTGGATTTTCTTTTCAATGGTCATCATAATATACTGCGCTTGCCCTTTCCATAATTTTTTTTTTTTTTTTTTTGCTACTTTTCTTTCAAATGGCTAGCAATACATTTAGCTCATTTCATGGTATAAATAACACTTCTACCTTAATGTTAGCCTGCTTGTCAAATGAGAGAAGAAGAATAGCTACACAGGATTTAGGTTGATTAAATATAGTAAAAGTCCAAATTATAGGGATGCGAGAACAATACTTAACGCTGAATCTTGTGCTCTGTTAAAGCCTGCTTCCAGCAAAACTTTTAAGAGTCCATCTAAAACCCGGCCCAACGGATGCTCTGCCCAGGTACCTTTTGTCTGTAAATATTAACACAAGTTGAAAGAGACATGTCCAAAGCCTCGCACATATTTTAGCCCCTGCCTGGGGCCTGCACATGATTTATTACAGGGAAGAGCTTGTAAAAAGGATAACCTTCTCTTTTTTGCTCAAGGTTTATTCAGAGACTTCTGTATGTTTGTATTTAATAGGCAACTCAGATCTGAGAAAAAAAGGCAAATATCAGCTAGTCAAATTGTTTCCAGAGGAAAGAGAAAAGGCTGGAGAATGGTAACCCTATTGTCATTTTAGTGTTGTAACACATCTTTGCCTTTTAAAAGAAACCTTCAACTTCGATATCTCTAATTCAACCACAATATTACTCTTACAGATTTCACCAGGAGTTGCACACTAATGGTGAGAGAGAAGGGAGCCTCAGAAATCAGAAGCAGTTTTTCCAGTCACCGCTCAGGCTGCGTCTCACTACAGCTGAAGCAGATGAGCATCTTCTCTGGCTCCCAGCCTTGGGCAACACTGCAAAGGAATAGTAAAAATTAAAAAAATGGTCATACTTACCTCTCTCTACTGACAGCAGACATGACCTACCAGTGCACTAAAGCTGTTTCTGGGCTATAGTTTTGCTTAAATCCAAATTCTGCTTATCACCAAGATTAGCTGATTGTTCTCACTTAGTGTAATTATGCAAACTTTCTCCTCCCCCCCACACCTTTCCTTCCTTATGCCATTTTATTCTTAAAGAGCTTTCCTACAGCTGACATCTGCTGTGATAGGACCTGAGAACATAATACATCTTTATAGCTCTGCAGAGTCTATCACAGCAATATATGCAAGCAATTGTTAAAACTGTCCTCTGAAATGTTTCTGAGTGTCCACAGAAATTCTGATGTGCAGAAGCACAAGACAGTTCTTCCAAGGTCACCGTGAGAATCTGTAAAAGGCCTTCATCATCCCCCAGAGATGCTGATGCACGAGATTTTAACTTGAGGTGAATGGCACCTCATCATAATGTGATGACTCCTTCAGCAATAATGCCACATTAGAAGGTGGTATGACATATCAGAGAGCTGGCTACAAGCGGTCTTTAGAGAGACACGCGATTATAGACTGTGATAGTGACATGCAATTCTTATAAATTATAATGCAATTTGTTGTAAAACATTTTCAAGACATAGACATTTACCCAGTATTATTACAGCAGGTTCCAGTAGCTCCAGGAGTCCTTTACAGTCTTATCAGGATTGTGTTCAACGCTCCTGAAACGTACCTACAGTGTAGGCAATGGGGCTGCTAAGCTATTTCATGTTTTTTTCTTTTTTTTTCTTTTGCTTAATCATGTCAGAAATGTTCTGAGTTCAAATTCTGAATGAGCTTGTTTTTTCTACTCAAATCCAAGTTGGTCAGCTCTGAAAGAGGCATAGAAGGTAAAGAACTAGCACATGGGGGGAAAAAGATTAACTCTTCTGGTAAACTGGTAAAACAGATTTGTCAGGGTGGGGGGAAACAAACTTATAAAAATTGCATTTAATTTGGAATTCAAAAAAGAATGAAAAAAATCCCCAAGTCAAAAAAATTACTGACATTTGGGGAAAAAATAAGAACATTTTTGCAGAAGGAGTATACTTTTTTGTAAAAAGAATAATGTATTATTTTCATTAAAAAAGTATTTCATTGGATCAGGTGGTGATACCCTCTATGTGGCTCATACCAACCTACAAAATAAAGATGTTTACAAAATGTTTAACTACAGGACTCATTCCATTTAGTGTTCTTGCATTCTTCTCTTAGTTCTTTGCTCCCAATAGATGGTTGGATAAACATTCAAGATGGTTTCAGTGTAAAACTACTTTTTTTCAAAGATGCAGCATTTAATGAAAAACCCTGGTTGCTTTTTGCGTACTGGCTTTGGATTTTGAAAACAATGGAAGAAAACCCAGCTTTGATCAAGCAAAGTTTCTGTCACAGAGGACTCCTAGTTCAGGTATATAAAATACTCTATAACATTTCTCTGCTTATTCACAAATACATGCCCGTTGTCAAAATTTAACAGTAAGACTTCTTTCACACTTTCCTTCATTTCACATCATGTTGTTATTATGTATTTCACATTATGCCAGGTCTTTCCTGGCAAATTCTGTCAGAATATTTTTTCCACAAAAAAGCACAAAAGAATGAAGTAAGTGAATCACTTGCATAAAACACACAGAAATTAGAAGCTAACTGTTTGTTATATGTTAAACAACCTATTCATAAGAAGAAGATTCTAGCTGGTTTTAGTTGTTGCTAAGAAATCAAGGACGTTTTTTTGGTTTCCCTTGTTCGGCTAATGAGCAGGTGTACGAGAGCTGGGAGGGAGCATATTCAGGTATCTAGCCCAGGGTGGCAAATGGAAATATTCCATGCTATAGCTGTCATGCTCAGTTTATGAATGGGTGTTGGCCGGAGGGCAGAACCTTTCCCATGAGTTCGGCGAGTTCCGTGAGTTCTGCGAGTTCTGTGAAAGCCGCAAGTTCCGCGATCGCTGCTCAGGGACTGGCTGTGCAATTGGTTGTTGGGCGGTGAGAAAAATTGTATGGTGTATAGCTTGTTTTGCATATTCTTTATTCCCCTTGTCTTATTAAACTGTTTTTATCTCAACTGACCAGTTTACTTTTTGTCCAGTCTCCTCCCTGTCCCATTGAGGGGGTGAGGAGTGTGATCCTAGTTGCTGCTGGCCAGGTTTACCCACAACAGCATCCAGCCGTTACCCAGGGACACGACAGCACTGTGACACCAACCCCTCGGTTTAAAAGTGACAGAGCTCAAAATGCCTGCAGCTTCCAGCACTTGGTCTGCTTCAGGGGTCTTTGCCACTGTTACTGAGAGCAGCAATATGAAATTTGAGCTAAAAATGGCTGTAGCTAGACAGCTTAGTTCCCAGGGTTGTAAGCTGATGTGGCTTTCCAGGAAGCCTCTGCTGCCAGGCACAGCTTGCTGTTGGGTGCTCGGGGAGCCGAGCACTCTTGAAGGCAGCTCCTGTTGACCAGACGATGCCCCAAGTCTGTGTGTGATGTGATAATGCTGATTTTGGTCTTGGTACCCCAGATTCAGCCCAGGTAAGTGGCAGATGAATCGCTGCACCTACCTCCTGCGGTGCAGGCAAGGTGATGCTTTACTCATGGGCCCCTGGATTTTTGTGCTTAAATGTGAAACTCTTTGTACTGGTGTACCACGGCCTCTGACAGCAGTGGCCACTGGTTGGCTGCTTGGTTGTAGGTACACATCACTTTTCACCTTCCTATTCTGTCAGTGTACAAAGTCTTTTACCTTCCTATCCAGCCAGACAGGACCAGCCCAAATCACTGTCCCAGCCCAACAGGAGAGGAGACTCAGTTTCCAGATGATGCTGCAGAGCCAGGAGCATGGCTTCTTTTGCTCTCCTGATACTTTCCTCATCGTGAGCCCCACAGGGCAGTTTCCCTCAAGGTAAGAAACATCTGGGAAGAGTGAGGATAATCCCTGGCCACGTGAGATCCTTGTGCAACACCACAAGTCACCCTGCAGTTTGGCTGTTGTTATGAAGCCTTGATTGCTCTGAGGATGGGCCCGGGGCGAAAGGGAGGGCCTGACTCTTTGGGTGACATTCTTTGGGTGGCTGGAGGAATGATGAAGCGGAACTGATGGGTGACGTTGTCCATCAGCTCCTTCCTGGCAGGAAGTCCTCTCGTCACAGTGAGGAAGTCATGAGAGATAGCACAAGCTGTACCAACTGCAAGGGACTCCTTGTCCTCCGGCATGGGCTTACAGGCTCTGACTTGGTGACTTGCTTTGGCAAAGCAGATGGTAACACTAAATGAGCCCATCTTCACTACAAATACCCTGGCCCTGAGTCTGCCGCTCACATTTATGCAGACAGTCCCAACAGGTGAGTGCTCCCAGCCTGGGAACAGGCAGCAAAGCCAGGCTCTTTAGGTCAAATGTGCTGATTGTATCTTATTAAAGAAGAAAAATACCTCCTCACCAGTCAGTGGGACCTTGCAGTGGCCCTGTCCCCTCGTTTTGGCTGATGTGGGTGCTCATCTGACCTTCTGGTGAGCTGGTTCAGGGAACTAAACTGGCTGAGAAGTAACCCTCCCCCCCAAAAAAGTGATTAGTCTTCACCACAGTTGGTATAAGCTGGTGTTGGTGGTAGGGAGGGAATGGGAACGGGTGGTGGAGGAAGGGCAGGAACCACAACACCCTGACTTAGGTCAATTAAAACTGTTGTGGAATTTCACCCTGAGGCTTTAGTGGGATTTGATGTAAGCAACCCAGTAGCCTTGGCTTCGCGATGCAGCACGGGGAGAAGCTGCACGTACAGAGCAGTAAGGAGAAAGGAATGAGGGAAGGTGCCCGCAGATGAGAACGGCTCGAACTTCTGAAGAAACACACCACTTGGTAATTACTAGAGCTAAGCACATTTCAAAAGTCACTGCCTCTTGCACTGTCAGTGCATATTCATTTTGCGAAAACCAGAATGTGCTGGGGTTGCATTCTCTTTCCTCTTTTCATGAATCTGCTAATGTGCTCAGAAAAGGTCTGTTTTGAAAGCCCATATTAGAGGTGCATTAATTTCGAACATGTCAAAATGAGTATTTGCATTGGAAACAGTTCTACAAGTTTGTTTGCATCACAAATGAAACTAAAACTCTCATGCTGGCTGTAGGCATGGTCTATTCCGATTAAACGCGGGTCGATTCCAGCTGAACTCAGGCACAGGCTTACTGGGCAGTTCTCTCCCCCGTTCATCATCTTTTGGATTTTGCTCCTTGTAACTACCTTTATCTAAGGATGTTTGAAGAAATAACCTAAGCCAAACTAAACATGATGGGAACTAAACTTCTGTTTTGGCTTTCCTCTGCTTGTAGTCCTGTATGTACGGTAGGGCTGCAGACTCTGTGGATCCATGTGTCCAATCAAAGCAGACAAAAGTGTAACCCAGACTTTGCATATTTCAATGAACTATTCATGAATCCAGGAGGGAATAACCTGGGGTGAACACCGTTTTGTATGAATCTGAATACATTCTGCCAGCGATGTGCAGACAGCTCAGAGAATTCAGAAGAGGGCCTGTGCTTGTTGAGAAATGTCTTGCTGCTTTGGCTCTAAGGATGATAATGACTGCATTTGCCCAGATTCTCATTTAATTAGCAGATATCCAAAACTAGGCACTAAAAGATTGAAGTCCATTTTCACTCCATGCAGAAACACGTGGCTTCCCAGGGAGGCTGAGAAATGCCAGATCCACCAGAGTCGGTGCACATGGAGGGTGCCCAACCTCCTGAGACACGAGGTGGGTTCTTACTTGGCTACTTCAATACGCACTTAAGTGCTGCGCATTAAACACGCCTTCATTAGATGATGCTAGTCTCCATTTTCGAATTGATTCCCTTGAAGACCTATAGGTTAGGAGTGGGAAGGCAAATCGGTAATGGAGCAAAAATGACTGTGATTTAGAGATCAGATTGCATACAGCTAGAGCCATGCATCAGGGTAATGAGATTCAGCCTTGTTTGGTTACAAGCACTGGAGACAGCAGCAGAAAATGCGATCCACCAAGCCAGCTCTCAGGAAATGAGAAACAATAGAGTGAGGAAATCAAATTTCAAAATGCAGGGATATATTTATCCAGTTTTCCTTAGAATTTTTGCAGAGCTTTTTGGCGTTTTCTGTGCAGCTTTTTTCCCCCTATATTTTTTCGGTCAGCCGACATATGGCTGGAGGATTAGATCACTGTAAAGCACTGTTGTTTGTGACCTATTTGTTAATGCGGGGCTGGGGTCAGCAAGAAGAGATGAATGCACTTGTCACTGTTCGGTGCTATTCAAACGCTCTTCCTGTTGTCACTCGTGCCGTGGCCAGACATTTGGAACCAACTCATTAGCTAATTAGTGGTGTGCTCAGCCCCACGTGGCGGTAGTTGCTGCGTGGGCGATATTCACATTATGGCTGTGGAACAGGCCCTCCTGGGGCTTCCTGGCAGCCGCTCTTCGCTAGGTTAGTCAGGAGGGCAGCCGTGGCCAGGCAGAGCTGGGGAGGCTGCGCCTGCCTTGTCTTTGCTGGGAGAGTCTCTTGCATGCCAGCCATCGCACTGCAGAACTGCTCCTTATCCTTCTGCTCCTTGCCATGCGATGACCTCTCTACTCCCACTCGCCGGGTTTGCTGCCGCCATCTGCTTTCTCCATGTGGGCTGCTCTGTTGCCGGGGAGGTGCTGTGGCTATCGGCTTCTGATGCCAAACTCATATTGCAAATAATGGCCTTGAACTCTGGTTCTGCCAACACAGCTGAAATGTTGTGGGCTGGGAACGGCTTGATAGAGCTGCTTGGGTCAACATCCAAGGTGTGATACAGCCTGCTCGGAACAGGGATGAGGCAGCACTGGGGTGGAAAGTTTTCTCTGCTAGCTCCTGGGTTTAAACTCACAAGATCAATAGCAGTGAAGCCCTGTTGTTGATATGAAATGAGAGCCATAGATCCACTGCTGTGAGTCTCCTCTCACTGGGGATGTCCTTGGGGGACCATTGGAAGGGATTGTCCCTTTGCAGCCGGGGCAAATCTGCACTGGTGCAGATGTATCAGCTGGGTACCTGGCCAGTGTCGCAGGAACACCATGATTTAAGGCATTAACATGGGTGTAATAAAAAAAAGTGTAATTTTACTTGGCTGGCTTGTTTTGTTTGCACTCAGTAGCTTGATCTGGTTGATAGAAAATACAGATTTGTTGATACAAGTGTGCCAGCTGCAGGAGCTCTTGACTGGGTTCATTGATCCGTACCCTTACATTGCAGACAGAGGCACCTGGGATGGAGCTGGGAAGGGGGAGGAAGCTGCCTCCTGCTTCGGAGAGTTGTCTCCCTGGACGTGGAAGGAAGGCAGGCAGGAGAGAAGGCAGCAGGAACAATCTTGTTCTTCCCATTTTATTTTAACCAAGAGCTTTCTTCTCGCTCTTGAGAGCTGTCAGCAGCTAATCATTAGGATTAATGAACATGTACAGAAACATTAGGTTTCCATGATTGTAATTTTCTTCTAGAGAAAAGAAGGAAGTATTCTTTCAACTCCTGCTGATAGCATCAGATGCGTGCTGATCCTTTAATTTTTTCACCCAGAATTTAATTCTGCCGAGCTCTCCTAGCTCAAGATTAACAGCTAAGCCAGCATCGCAGCTCGCTGCAGAAGACTTGGCTTCCCAGCTACCAGATGGTATTCAGAGCATTTGAACTTGCAGCATTTCTAAACAAGTTGCTTTTAATGCAGCTTATTCGGTGTTTCACTGCAGTCCCTGCTCTTCCATATTTAAACCTCAATCTGTCTTCTATCGAGGTCAGTGGGAATTTTGCTATGGACTCCACGGGAGAAAGGGCTGGGCTGTAACTTTGCGGCGCTCAGCCTGACCTTCCTTTTACTTGAAAAGCAGCATCTTACACGCTGGATTTTGCTCTGAGTTTCCTTTGTTTTGCTCTGCTTTAATAAGGTGAGATTCCTCGGGAATTTAGGCTTTAAATGCCCAGTAGTGCTACCCAGAGCCAGCGGCAACACGAGTGGAGTCCTGCGAGCCAGCTCCTCCCTGACCCCCACCAACCCCGGCCGTCTCCCCGCCAGCGACGTCCCGCTTCCTTCAATTGTCTCATGGTTTTATGGCGGGAACAAATATATTCGGGGAGAACTACAATGACACTGCTAACGGTCTGCGGACCCGGACACGGGTTTAGTCACCATCCCCAGAGGGAAGGACTCGTGCTCCGACCCACCCAGACTGCCCGGCTCCTCCGGCCGCCTTCGTGTTTCCACACGTGAGAGCGTGGCGACCAGAAAGCCCCCTCCTGCCATCCCAAAGCTTCCCCCATCCATAAATGCCACGATTTTGTAT
>Ga0181612_152183_pt1 | contig 16247 bp, 7 predicted proteins | sample HoacroProtozoa21_FD_119630 | JGI IMG/M metagenome (GOLD analysis project Ga0181612, IMG submission 119630) | Hoatzin crop microbial communities from Cojedes, Venezuel. Combined Assembly of Gp0051906, Gp0051904, Gp0051908
CCCCCGGCGCGCGGGGGGGGGCGGGGGAGGAGGGGGGGCCTCCCCCTGGGGGGCGTCCCCCGGCGGGGGGGGGCCATGGGCGCGACGGTGAGGAGCGCGGGGCCCGGGCCCGAGGCAGTAGCGGGAGTAGGGGCGGGAGGAGGCTGGTCTGACTGGCGGGAGGGCTTTGACTTGCCCGAGGAGGCGGTGTCCTGCGGCGCTGGGCCCTGGGGACCCGTGGGCAGCGAGGCGTTTCCTTCTTCGGGGGGAGTGGCGAGGAATGGCGGCCTGTGGGTGCTCGGGTACCTCGGTCCCAGGCCTACCCCGGGCGGCTGGCAGCTGCTCGGGCACAGCCACGCCTGCTCTGGCCTCGGGGTGTGGCGTGGGCCAGCCCCGCGCAGCGTGGGTGGGCGGGAAGGAAGCTTCGCGGGTCGTGCTGGGCCCTGTCCCCCTTCCCTCCTTGGCCTCTGGGATCTGCTGGTGTTTCCCGCAGATGTGCGTTAGCGTCCCTCTAACCCGGAGCGTCCCTGTTACGATGCCGGCTGCTGTCCTGCCGCCAGGCATTCGCAGAATTGGCTCCGAAGCAAGCGGATCTCGGCCAGGGCCAGCGTGGAACTTGCCTTGCACGGCTCATGCGGGCGATTTTTCCTAGGGTATCAAGATGCTCGTTTCTGCCAAACTGACGTTTTTAATGGATGTTGTTCACGGTTAACTAAAAAAGCCCCAGCTCCTTCACAGTGGTTTTTCCATGCTTGCTGCAAGTCATTTACTTTTTGGAGGCCGAAGAAATTTTGCTTTTCTAGTTACTTGTTCATTTGCTTCTTTTTCATGTAATAATCACACTATTTTACTTGTGTGCTGGGTTAAAATCTTGCACTCCATGGGACTTTTTTTTAAAGGTGCAGGAACAAAAAGTCTTTGCTCTAAAGAATGTGGTGTTTACATTTTTACATGCAGGAGAAAAAAAGGAGGGAATTATGCTGTTTTACACACAGCAGTACAGCTCTTAAGCCACTCTTCATAAAACAGATTTTTGCTGCATGTTTGTTCAAAATGTGAATCAGTTGCCTGAGGGATTTTGGTGAGAGGAGGATGAATAGTGTTTTTGATATTTAGAAAAATAACAGTTTGAGGAGTCACAGTGGATGTCAGAAGAGTTCTGTCACTGTGGGTAATGAAATGACGTGGTGAAGAGTGTTTCAAATGGATATGTACATTTACAGTTTCTTCAGTTGTTAAATAACACTCCTTGAAATGTTTCCTGAACATGGCATTTATTTTGTGTCCTTTAGAACATAATAGAGAAAAAACAATGATTATGCATCATCTTCTTATGGATAGCCTTGGACGTGTTGTTCCTTACTACTGTAGTGGTAGACTGCAAGAAGTTAAACGGACAGATTTTAAAAACTGATGGTGTTCCTGATAAAATATTTTGGATATAAATAGTCAAAAATCGGAAAAGTTGTGTTAATTCTCGTGTGGGTTAATGCCAGTAGGCAGCTAAGCATTGCACAGCTACTTGCTCACTTTGCCCCCATCCCCAGGGGGATGGGGGAAGAGGGGAGGAACAGTAAAAGCAAGAAAACTTATGGGTTGAGATAAAAATTGTTAAGAAGTGGAGGATAAGTGGAAAAAGAGAGACAGAAAACAAAACAGGTGATGATGTAAAGGCAATCACTCCTCCCACAGATAGACCGATGTCCAGCCAGTTCCTGAGCAACAGGTGGCTAACCTCCATAAAAACACCCTCCTCTTGCGTTTTATTGCTGAGCGTGATGCTTTATAGCATGGAATACCTCTGGTTAGTTCAGGTCATCTGCCTGGTTGCCTCCCACCCTCTTGCACACACCCCGGTCTGTCCACTGGTCGAGAGCAGAGGGAGAAACAGAAAAGTCCTTCATGCTATGTAAGCTCTGCTTAGCTGTAGCTAAGACAGTAGTGTGTTATCAGCATGACTTTGGTCACAAACCTAAAACACAACACCATACACGCTGCTATGAAGAAAACTAACTCCATCCTAGCCAGACCAAATACATGAATACACTTGTTACTGTTTCTTCTTCCCTCTACTCCTGAATACACTTGTTACTGTTTCTTCTTCCCTCTACTTCTAGTTCTTCTGATCCTAACACAGGTATTATACAAATACCTAAATTAGTGACCAGGGTGGAAAATGTAGGTATGAAGCTATGCATTATACATTTCACTCTTATTTTTGGACTCTTGAAGCACACATGACGGTGCATGGCTGTGTCTTCTGCTAGTCATACGTCATTCTCTGTGTTTCAGCTTAGGTGAAAAATGAGGCTCACATTGCTTCTGCAGCTCTTGTTCCTGCTGAGAAAGTATGACGTTAACAAATGCTGTGTGCCTATCAAGAGCAAGTGTACACTGGACAGGAAAGATCTGAACAGGCACCAGTGAAAATACAAGTTCAGCTAAGATGTCAGCAATGGATAGATATCTCAATACGTTGTCTTTCCTTCGTGATGATTTGCTCCTGGGGCTTGAACTGAGGAGTTCTAACTTTGCATGCAGTTCTTCTGGAGAAAGTAGTAATGCATATCCTGGTTTAGTGACCAAGCATGGATCACTGAGTATCTTCTGCTGACACATTTACGCTGCTTTCCTTAGTGGGAGAGTGCTCAGGCATCATGCCCGATCTTAACAGCTGTGCGTAATTTGTTTTCCTAAACTCCACCTTAAAAACAGTTCAGTTGTTCCTTCTTTCATTTTTAGGCTGCTCTAGAATACAGATAGTCCAGGGATTAAAAGGTAATTTCTGGTAAAGTTTGTTTGTGATCACTTCATGCCCATTTGCTCTCATGCTACTGACCTTAAAATCAGAATTATTTTCCCCCCTTAGTGGTAATCCCTGTGATACTTTTATTGAAAGGAAGTCAATTTTCTTTTCATCAGGGTTTTGCTAGGCTAGACAAGTTACACTTTCATCATGTTTTAGTTCATAAAATGGGCGATATGTTCCTCCATCCTGACAACCTTTGTTGCAGTTGTTCTTTGCATCTGTCTGGGGGTGGTCAGAACTCTGAATGATATTGTATGTGAAGGCTCACTAGTGCCTAATTGCATGACATTGGTACTTTGCTGTTTTTACTGAAAAGAGTCTACTGAAATGTTTTCCATTTTTTATGGCCACCTAATTTGGGAATTAACTGACAATCCACAAGGGTAAACTTCTACCTCTCACTTTTGGTTTTCAACTGAAGAGCTCTGAATTTAAACGCATGTAGGTATTATAGTCTCTAAACTCCTATTATAATTCCCAAACTATTCTTTCAGAACTTTAATAGGAATCTTGTTCCAACCTGATAGTAGGTTGTGTCAAGAGAGGAAGCATAACCACTCTGCAAGTTTTATACTTATCCTTCATTTTTCAGCTAAACTTGTCACTTCTTATATAAAAAATTAACAGTGTTTGTGCAGGTTACATTTACTACATTTATTGCATGATCTAGCTTTTATATATTAGCACATTTTCAATTCAAAAACCATGGGAAAAGTATTTTTCATACATGTATGATGAGGACAAGTATTTTTGAGCTGAGGAAAACAAATCACTAAATAGTTGAGACAAACAGAATTTAATTACTGACTGCTCACTGAATTAGATGCTGACTTACACTTAAAAATCTTGGGACAACTGACTGACCAGTGTGTTTATCTCAAGGCTGAAAAGAAACAAACAAAAAGCCTCAAACATCATACTCTCTGCTGAGCTCTAGAAAAGAATTATTTTCCTGTCAGTCTATTAAACTGCTAAATTCCTTTTCCAGGCTTCAGTTATTCAGTTTTGTTTTCTATTACATGTGGAAATGGCTGCATGGGGTTAATATTAAAGGGTTTGCCATATCATAGACCTCATCAGATAACCAATCTAATTTCTGACACTGGCTTCTTAATCTTTGTGTTTCCATCTTCATGTTCTTTTCCTCAGAAGTGTGTGAGAAGTAGTGAATAAAAGTGAGAATGAGGGGATGACTTCTTCCAGTTAACACTAGTAACCAATCATAGTCTCAAATCTGTAGTTTTTAGCAAGGCTTCCCGTGTAATGGACTAGTCTGGTATATTGTGCTGTGAAAATGAAGTAAAGTACACAGAAACACAGTGGTTCAGTACCAGTTCTTTCACTGTGATTTGATCATGGGGATCATTTGTCTCCCAAGCAGTCACTCCTGTGAGTACTGCTGTAAAAGGGCCAGTCTGAGGTATTGTGAAACTGAAGCTGGTAGTCTATCGGTGGTGTTTTGGGGTTTGTTTGTTTTGCAGAGTGTAGGAATACTACTTCCCACATGAAGTGTTGTTGGCCTCTGATACTAACTGATGTTAACTTTGGACATCAGAACAGATAAATAAAATTTGTGAATAAAAACAATCCAACAAAACTCTTAGACATTTATGTTTTCCATATAAATGTCACATTTGTTTACTGTTATTGTTGCAAGGCTAAATGTTATGTTTTAATCTGACTTTACCATTTCTTTCAGCTTTCAGACAGAGGACACACAGAAGGAGAAAAGCAGAAAGAAGAAAACGGTAGCACCGAATGCAGCAAACTAGGAATCATGGATCTGAAATTCACTTCATCAAGAAAATACATTTCCATCAGTGTACCATCCAAATCTCAAACTATGTCTCCACATATTAAATCAGTAGATGATGTTGTAGTTCTTGGCATGAATCTCAGCAAATTTAACAAACCTACTCAATTTTTCATCTGTGTTTTTGGAGTTTTTATGTTCTATCTAATCTATGGATATTTACAGGTAAATGCTATGAACTTGTGCCTTAGGCCAATTCCTCCTACCCTTTTCTTTATCAGTAGCATAATAATATAGTAAGTATTTTGATATATATAGACATTTAAAATGGATACTGATTGTAAAGTCAAGCTTTCAGAATTCAAGAGCAGTAGGCAGTTGTATAATGTAAGATTCACATGTTCACATGCCTTCAAGGTTTGGTTCAGTTGGACTTTACTTCTGTGTGCAAGATATACCTTTCAATATTGTTTTGAATGTGTATTTTTTAAATTGCAATGTGTATTTTTTAAATTGCAATAATATGAATGCAATTTTATAGTCTTCTGAAAACAAACAAGCTGTAGAACTATACAGACTGATGTATAAGTCTTCATTGGTGTTGAAACCTTTAGATCTTTGAGTTCCATGAATGCCGTGCAGTAATAGTAGTCTATTGTTCTCTCTGCTCTCCCTTTAGGACAGAGCTGAAACACGTACTATGGTTGGCTGTTAAGCAGAAGCATCATGTTTATGCCATTTTAGTTAAACATTTCTCTTCCTGCTAACCTTTTCTCTATTTATATGAAGCAGCTACATTTCTGTTCCTTTTTTATTTTTTTTCTAAGTTCAGTGAGTCTTCTCAATAAAGCAATGATTTAAAAAGTTGATTAAAAGTCACTGTGTTTCCAGTGCTGTTTTGAAAAACAGCTGAGAAGTGTGTTTAAGTTACTTCCAAAGAGTTAGACAAAGTTTTCGGTAATTGAAAGGAGCACCTCAAAAAGGAAAATATTAGGTAGCCTTTTGTTTCTATAACTGACATATTTACATAATTCTTTATGCAGTGCATGTATTTTCCCGTAAGAAGTTGCTCTGGTTTTAAATGCTCCTACAGTCTGCAAATTTATAAGCTCACAAGTGCTATTGAATGTAGGCACTCAAATTAGCAGGTGTGCGTTACCAGTAAATATGTCTGTTAGAGAAAGTTTGTATTTAATTTTTTGTGAGCTATTTATAAGTTCTGGCTGAGCACAGTCTACTGAAGCAAATGAACTGAAAACCAGCTGAAAAGCAGACAGCAAACCATCTGTAATGTGAGATAAATATTAATAGATCAAATATATTTCCTGATGAACTGATCCATTAATTTCAGTGGATTTACATCAGCAGTAAATTTTCTTATTGCATTTTGGAGAACCTAAATTGTCTTTTTCAATAGTTTGCTAGTTGCAGGTAAATTCTAGGTAATAACCAGCAGCTGCAAAGGCTAGATTTACATGTACATGAAGAAAAAAAAATCTGTTGATTTTGATTTGATTTAATATTTTGGTGTATGTATGTGACTTTGTGTTTTTGTTTTTATAGGAATTGATATTTTCAGTGGAAGGTTTTAAACCTTTTGGTTGGTACCTCACTTTAGTGCAATTTGGATTTTATTCCATTTTTGGACTAATAGAATTGCAGTTGATTCAGGACAAAAGGAGAAGGTATGTGTTTTTCCAAGCATTTTACCCACTGTCTATCAAATTACAGGGATTTTTATATTTATGGTAAATTTAACTTGTGTTATTTGAGTGGGAATACTATGAGGCGTTGTTAGTGGGTTTGTAGTTAGATAATGTGAATTTACTGAACAATGTTAGAAAATGTTTTATAAGCATCCGCTTAGATTTCAGACCTGTAAGTAGTCTTGTTGACTCCAGTGTCACTTTGTCCCACTTACAGACCATATTCCGTCCTTAAGGTAGCTGGTTTAGGCTGACACACGTAAGCGTGGCATGGGATTATGACATCTAGAATGCATTTCACAGCACTCGAAGCCATATGCCACTGAATATGTTTTCCTCAAACCTTGCAACCTCCTCACCAAGAGGTTCCTCTAACGTGTTGTGCATCTTGGAGAGTGTCAGAGGCATGCTGTCTCTGCCATGTGGCTGTGTAGGTTTACTTTAGAGGATGTGCTTAGGTTTTGCGTTTTTCATTTAAGATCACGCTTGTAACACCCTGCCACAAAAATTATTCTATGTTTTCAGTGCAGTTGACTAAGGAGATTCTTGCTGTGTTGAATCCTGTGAGTATGGAGTAGTTTGATATGACTCAGTGGGGCCATTCTACGGCTTCCTGCCGAACTACAGCCTCTGCAAACTGTATATTGAGGCCCTCTGGAAGCTTGGATAGAGGCTATCATGGTGTACGTGAATTTTAAAATTGCTTTAAAGCATTATATCCATTATGTCCTAGTTGAGCAAACTAGTTTTCCTTACCTGTAGTCAGCCTTGGCTGATTTTGCAGATGCTGGCTTTAAGTACTAGAATTCTTTTATAGCCAAACAATGCAACTTTGATAAATTTTTATTTTAAACACTGACAGCTTATATTTCAAGTTACCTGACTTTTTGAGATGCGTCAGGTAATACTGCATAGCTACCTTTTGGGTGTTCTGTAATTAGTATTTACATTTTGGTTACCAAATAGTTGCTAATTCTTACAGAGCATGACCCTGTAAGTAGGTTAGGTTGGAAATGTAGATCTTAAATATATTTTACATTTTATTTTCTATAACCTAGGCATCTTCTTGTAGACATTAAAAAAATGTGTTTCCTAATTTTTAGGCTCAATTGTCTGTTTCTTGAATTTTAAATTTTTCTTGCATGTCTCAGAGTATGCCTACAGCACATGAGTTATGGATAAGACAGGGTTACAGCAAGACATGTCCTTATGTTGCTTGATGTGGCTCTGAGTATGCATAAATATTGCTGAACATATGCACAGCAGTAACTGTAAAAAAATCACTTTACTAATTGAGCACAGTGATTACTAAAAATTACTGTTGGATCATCTCTTGTGAGGTGATAATTTCATCAGATTGCAAACAATACATCTGAAAATGTTCAACAAGCTCTTCCGTTCCCGATATCTGAATCACTTCTCTCTTGTTTCTGTTGAGTTTTATAAAACACAAGTACTTGTTTCACATTTTTACAACGAAGGAAGTTGAAAAGTTTCAATGTTCGTGTGAAAACTTCACCAAAAAAATTGACACAGTAACCATGACAGGACTAAGATTCAGGATGTCTTGGCACACCAATCTTCTGTGTTTCCTTTGACAAATAACCTGAAGCGTCTGTCTTGATTCTTCTGTAAATAGTATAGCTTCTCAGAAGGAGATTTAAGGATTACTGCTTGAGTACTTCATGAGCCATGAAGTTTTTATTGTCTTATATTAGAATGCTGTTTATTAGCAGTAATTGAAAGAAATGAAATTTGAAATCAGTCCTTTAAGTGTGTTTTTAAATTTCTATTACAGAGTGAAATTCAATGAGAAAGATGGTCAATTTCTTTATCTAAATTTTCCAAGCTAAATCTACTCTGGATAAGTCTGTAATACCAGGATTCGTATGTTTATATTTTGTAGAATTCCTGGCAAAACCTACATGATAATAGCGTTTTTAACAGTGGGAACTATGGGTTTGTCAAATACCTCTTTAGGATATCTGAATTACCCTACTCAAGTCATCTTCAAGTGCTGTAAGCTGATTCCAGTTATGATAGGTGGGGTTTTTATACAAGGTAAGTATTAGTCTTGCTATTAGATGATTTTTTTGTTGTTACTTTGAGAGGCAGTCATGTATGGAATCTTGTACTTTGTTAAATTCCAGTGAGGTTCATGGATAGAGAGGGGCAGGTAGCATTTTTCCTATAGGAGGAAAACCGTGAATTTCTGAAGCATCTTCTTAGAAAATGTACAAATACAATTAGATGAACAGAAAATGCAAGGAAAAAGAAGTTGTACAGGTCACTTGCAGGCTTTCTTAATTTTTAAATAATGTAACTTTGTTTTCTAAACCAAATCACTTCATAAATGAAATGTTTTCAATACTGAAATGGAAAACTTGAAATGGAAGAAAAAAAATCCAGCCGTGACTTGTGAAGAAATCCCCTACTCTTCTTTTTTGAACAGCTTGATTCCTAAATTTTGATTAAACGTTTAATCAGAAATACACTGGACTTTATATGTCTTTGGCTAGTCCTAAAGTCATAGTTCATATTCTAAGAACAGAAAAAGGGATCTGGAGAACAACAGATAAAAGACTATACTTACATGAATAAAACATACTTAAGTATTTGTGGGTTTAGAAGACTTAAGTATGTTAGAAAAGTTTCTATTTGTTCAATACACAAGTATTCTTTAAGTCAGTAAAACTCTGCACAGACAAGTGCTGTGGAACAGAATCTGGAATGATACATTTCTGTTTCTGTAGTTAATTCTGGCCTTCTAGTTGCGATAGAAAACTGAAGTTTCAGAGGAGGTTACAAGTTTAAATATGCACATGGGCACACAGTATTTACCTTTGATTAGAAGATATTTTGTATCATTTTAATGCAGAGAGACTGGTATTCCCTTAAAGCTTTGTGAAACTTTACATTGTGTTGTATTGTATTCTCAGAAACTGTGATTTTTTTTTTTTTTAATTATTATTTAAAAAATTTTTTGGTTAAAATGTTCAGTTCAGAAAAGGTCCATTGGAAGCTTAGATTCAAAGTACAGCTTCTGGGAAAGAAATATGTTATTTCAAACAAGATATACTAATTCCTGCCTTTTCATTTCCTTACTCTCTCTCTTCCTTCACCCACCTCCACATACCATCTCTTCCAAACTAGAGGACAATGTAGGGTTCTAAAGGTACCCAAATCATCTGTTAGTGTTTGGGAATTACTTCTCTCTAATCAATAAAGTCTGCTAAAATGTCTTGCACGAGGGAAAAATCTCAAGAAAATATGCAAGCTGTCCAGAAGTTGCTAAGATGCTGTTTTGTCAGGGAAGATGTGCTTGGTGTCATTAGGAGTAAAATTACAACTGACCACAAGAATCGGGTATTGTCTGTTAAGATCCTCCTCCATGTTAGGAACTGCCATTGTAGGAGAAACTAGTTCCAGTCATGAAAGGCCACAGTATGAAGTGTTCTGATTAAGTAAATGAATTACATGGGAACAGTTTTTCCTTTGACTTCTAGTCTGCTAAACAGGATAAACAAGAAATTCCAAGAGTGCTAACAGTCCGTTCATGTTGTTTGTATTGCTTTTGTAGGAAAACGTTATAATATTGCAGATGTGTCTGCGGCGCTATGTATGAGTCTTGGATTAATATGGTTTACTTTAGCTGACAGCACAGTTGCACCAAACTTCAACTTGACAGGTAAAGATATATTATATTTTAGTTTGACAAAATGCTTTGTTTTTTCCTACAATAAATGTTCCATAGTGTTCTTAATGGAGTGTCTTCAGGTATCATATGGAAAATGCAGGTTTCATCATAGCTTTGCACTAGCAGAACTATATTTGTGGCAGAAGAGGCCTTTATTCTAGGTGTTATTTTTTAGGTTCTTAAAATTTCTGGAAATTCCACCCATTAGGTTGAAATGTCTCATGGTTGTTCTTAAGAAATACTTACATCCCAGCAGATACATTTAAAACAAAGATGATATAATTCAATTTGACCATTTTAAAAATTCAAAAGATACATTGTCTTTTCTAGTTAAACCTTTTAAGTCTTTTTCTATTTCAGAAACATTTGCTTTATATTAATTGATGGTCTTACTCAGATTTGCTGTAGTTCTTAGTTCGAGTGTCCACGTTCCAACTTTTTTATACTGTGTAAAATCACAAGCAAGGAAAAGATTTTAGCCTGCTTGGGTTTAAAAACTTAACTGAATTTCTTTCTCAAATGACAAGAGAGAACTGGTTTTTCATAAAATCCATGTTGTTTACTTCACTGGTGTTTGGATTAATACTGAACCTTAAAAACCTTTTCAACATTCAACTTCTGGTGTATTATTTTGAAATTCTGAGATGAGTTGCAACATCTGTTAGGACAGACGTACATTGTGAAGCCTTTATTTCTTAACAATGGAGGCAATTATTTAGAAGTTTTGTTCCTAAAAATAATAATAATTCTTAGTGGTAGGGAAAAGACTTCTTGTTTTCACAAATTATTATTTAATCTAGTGTTAGTAATAATCAATTTGTGGTGTTGTCTAAACTGTGTATATCTTTTGCCTTGCTCATAAATAAATTGTCATGCCTTTTAATGTAATTTTAGTGCTACTGATAGTGGAAGAAATTAAAAAAAATCTGTGAATTATATAACCAACAATGCATTTAATGTGTTTATGTGGTGTGACTGGGTGGCTACTTGAAAAAAATAATATTTTGAGTACAGTATGACATTGGTATGCATGTAATTATATTCTGGTGTTTCTGATGTACAGGTATGTGTTACTATTACAGCGATTTTTGACTCTAGCCTCTAAGTGCCTTTACATGTTAATATATTTCTTTTGTAAAATTTGAATTGTTTTAGATATGTACCATGGCTTGATCCTGAATAGATTTGGCAAGTTGATTCTTCAATTGAATGGGATAGGGTAAAGTGCAGCAAATGTAGCAAAGTCTTGGTGACCTCGAAGATCTGCAAAACACAAGATAAACTTTAAATGTCTGCAGAGAATAAATAGGACTGTCTTTCATTATTAATTGATTAATTGATTTTGAACACTTCAGACAAGTCTGTATATATTGAAGCTTAGAGCACTACCATTTGGAGGAAGTTAGTGCTGTGAAAATAGAATATAGAACTAGAATTCGAAAGTCTGGATCTTCGCTTAGGAAGGTGATTCAAAATTCTTCTGCTCACCTTCTGAGAAGGTTCTTTTCTGTATTTCTCTGCTCCGTCTTGCCTGTTTTGGTTTATTCCCATGTCAACTGAAGCCGAAGAAACTCTTCATATTAGGAAAGGTGGAGTTTTTCCATTTCTGGGGTGAATTACGGAGATAGATTGTCCCTTCCATCGAGCAATGTACTGATTTTTGGTATTGCAGAAATATGTAACTGACTAAGTGTAAAACTAGTGATAAGAATGATTAAAAACTTTGCTCACTCTGCAAAATGACATACTCTTTTGAATAATTATACTTTGCTTGATGCAAATCACGGAATGAGAACTGAAAGTGGAGAGGCAGAATTTAATTTTGTGTCTTCACAGAGTATTTTCAAAGGAACAGGAAAGTATTTAAGGATATTAAAACTTTCAAAAACATCCACAGCAAATTAAATGTTAAACTTCAGAATTACTGTTTTCTAAAGTTGCAGTTTTATGTTACTGCCTACTTACTCCCCCGTAATTTCCTGAGTTTGTTCCAATGATTTATGCACATTTGTGTAGAACTGTTTCCATGCAAACTAGTATGATTCTAGCATGAGTTCATAGAACTTCTTCTAACTTGTTAAAAACAAAGCTGTTAGCATTTCACAGTTCTAGGAGAGCAAAACTGTGCTGTGAAGTTAAACAAAACACATGATCTTTGTCTGCAAATACTAAAACTGGAGCATAAGCGCATGTAAAATATTATCTGGATGAACAATTTTACAAGACTTTTTCTTTCTTTTTTTTCCGCTGCTATTGAAATCTAATCTCAGTATTGCTGGACCAAAAAAGGAATCTACACATATTTATTTACACACGAAAGAGGTCAGCCAAGAAAACAGAAACTCTCTTCTGCCAGAACAGGTACATATTTGTAACTAAGGAAGGTATGCTTTCAAGATAGAGTTGATGTGAAGAGCTGAAAGCATCTCCTGGCATTATCAAATTGGAGAGGTAGTGGCAGATATCCTAAATAGCTGTGAATAGTAGGTACAGGACTTCCAAAAGAGAAACCAGAAGAGAAGGGTGTGCAAGAGATAGTCAAAACATTGCTTCTGCAGGAACTTCCACTGTTCTGACATTGCAAGGTGTAAGTGGAAATTCACATTTCAGTGAAGACACAATAAAATATCAATTGCATGTAAATTCCTCCACCCTAGACTGTTTGAAAAGGTGCAGTTTAGTCTTTTGCAGACTAAGGTGTTTTGTCCTTAGCTTCACTGTTGTTAAGATGATATTGCTTGGTTAGGTAGCTCTGCTGTGTCTTCTAATCTTGCGTATGGCGGGCTTCTAAAATGTGGAGTATCAAAGAGGTCTTAATGGGCAGGTAAACTCCACAGACAGCTCACTAGTCTAACACATTTACAGGGGGGATTGTGAAGGTGAGAACGTATTGCTGAGGAGCTTCTGTAAATACCCAATAGCTTATGAATGTATAAGCAGTGTTAATAGTTTTAATGACTTCAAGCATCACATTAATAGTGTAAAATACAGCATAATGTGTTTCAATCAAGTCTTGTGGTGCGAGACCTACATGTTTAATTTCTTTCAGAACTAATTTAGAACCAGTTCTTCCAATCATTTTTACTCATGTTTACTACTACATAGCATTACTGGTCTCATTCGTGGTTTTGCTGCTTCCGCTGCTGAGCAGGTGCAGTGCTACGAGTGGAACAGTTCTTCTCTTCATACTCCAAATTGTGTATGAACATAATATTAACATGTGTCTTGTCACTACATTTCTCCTTTCTGTGCGCACTTGCACTTCAGATTCCAGGTAACCTTTTAATCTCAATCCAGTATAAACCCATTTATTTGTCCAGTGGTGTGCCTAGGCCATTAAGCACCGCTGGAACCAGCGTGATGGAGAACACAGATGAAGATACACTCAGTCACTTTACAGAAGTGATCTGCAGCAAGGCTACTGCTGAGCTAGAGGAGTTGTTACACCTTTGGACCAGAGCTGAATCCATGTAGCTAATACCTCTGTACTGAGGTCTTCAGCATAACCAGCATTTTTCAGGTTATCATGTCATTTCCATTGACTCATACCTTTCCCAATGCCTGATAACTTTGAATAACGAAGAGTCTGTGTTGCTTCAGTTGCATAAGTCTAGCCTGGGAGCAGAAATGGTTCCCAAACTAAAAACGCTGGTTTGGAAGTTTATAAATATCTTAAGGGTGCTTATAAATATCTTAAGGGTGGGTGTCAGGAGGGTGGGGCCAAACTCTTTTCAGTGGTGACCAGTGACAGGTCAAGGGACAACGGGCACAAACTGAAGCACAGGACGTTCCGTCTGAACATGAGGAAGAACTTCTTCCCTCTGAGGGTGATGGAGCACTGGCACAGGCTGCCCAGAGGGGCTGTGGAGTCTCCTTCTCTGGAGATATTCAAGACCCGCCTGGACAAGGTCCTGTGCAGTCTGCTGTAGGTGACCTTGCTTCGGCAGGAGGGTTGGACTAGATGACCCATGAGGTGCCTTCCAACCCCTACCATTCTGTGATTCTGTGATTCTGTGACCCCTGTCACTGACTCCTACATTACAGACCTCTCTTGATATTATCCATACGCGTACAAACAAAAGCAGCATTCATGCTCTTGTTAACAGTAAGATTACAAAGTGGTATCGATAATAAAACATAACCGAGTTGCCACAACTGATTAAAGTTTAAGTAAGTTTTATCTTCATCTTTATACTGCAGGCACTACCGCATGTGAGCCTCTGCTGGCATTGATGTAGAGGGACTATTCAAGTCAGTGGAAATCTTCCACAGGCCTTGAATTGTTTTCTGATCTAAATTTCACAATAAGAATGAACTAGAAGCTTTGTTAAACTTGTACAGACAAAAGATAACTCAAAAAATAAAGCAAACCATTAAGTTAATAAGCTTCTTATCTTCATATACTTCCATTTAGATCTATAGGCAAATATCACAAGATACTGTTTTAAAAATACGCAAATTCATATCTTACACAGCAAGAAATGTGCAGAAATTAAATTTCAATACTGAACACTCCTTTCTTCATCTCCCTCTGGCTAATCCACGTGCACAGACTGTTGCTTAGGATTCGCTTGCTTACACAACATGCTTAGGAGCAGTCTATAAAAATATAATTTCCTTTTAATCATGTGCCCATACAATTCCCTTCAACTCCTCAAATTAAAAGCCTTACAGACATAAGCATACACAGATGCAGTGAAGATAAATGCACAAATTATCAGACTATTATCACATACTCGCTTTTTGCAAAAAAGAAAGCTTGAATGAATTCTTCATTTACAGCAGAATATTTTACCAGTTTGCAGAACTCATAAATCTTTTACAGCCTCCCTGATGAAAACATTATTTTATCTATTTTGTCCTCATTCCTATACAGCTTGATTCAATGAATTCTTATGGATATGGATGGTAGCTGTCAACCAAAGGGACAGTAGGATATGGTAATATTTCAACCACTGATTTTTGTGTGAAAGCATAACCGTATACAGCAATGGCATATCCCACTGCACTCAGCTCATTCTCACAGTGATTTATGGCTTACTGCTTAAACATCAGGCTAATACATTTATTTTTTAGAGTGAATTCAAGGCAAAATAAAACAATTTTTAATTTTAGTGATTGCTAATTAAACAAAGGTGGTGTCATGTCTGGGATTTGGCAGTTCTGACCCACTGAAGAAACAGGATTCTTCCTCTTTACTGTAAAATGGCACCATTAAACCTCTGTGCCATTCAACATAATTGCAGCTCAGAAGAAAACTGCTGAGCTACTGCCAATACACCCCCTGCATCTAGGTCAGAGCATTGTGTTGCTCACCCTTTGCAAAACACGCACACTGACCAAGCCGAGACAGACATTATAATGAGACCGGGATAAAAGGGCTTGCAAATCTTGAAGTGAAAGGGATAATAGAAAGCCCCATGAAGAAAAACAGTCCAATCCATCAGGGCATGGGCAAGACAAGGGAAGTATTCATAGTTTGTTACAAAAGTAGGAGGCTAAAAACCAGCAATGAAGATAATTTCGTCAAGAGCTATTTAAATCTATAGTCAGAGAGAAGGTAGAAAGTAGAAGCTTTCCTATCAAAACACAAGCACGTCAAAATGTACCACTCCAAAGATGCACAGACCCTAAAAAAATACGCACAACCCCCTTAGAAATGATTCATGCGTCTCAAATGCATATACACCACTGCTTCAGCATTAGAAGTTTCCCTCCTCCTTTTACAGCCCCAAGTAACTAGCTAGATCCTAAAACAACAAATATGTACCTACCTTTCAATGCATAATCCAGTCCTAGCAAACTCTGCAGCACACGTAAAGAAAAATAATTCACATATGCTCTGAAGAGGTAAGGCTCCAAAAAATTACGTGACCTACAAGTAGTTAAAAATCAGCAGCGTGCCTCTCACCCTCTGCTTGCAAAAAGTAACGAATTATTTAACCTCCAAAGGCTTAGGCAAATTTCCCGTGCTGCAAGGCAACCTTGATTTTGCAGTAACAATCCTTATGCTGAAGAAACACCGCTGTCTCCGACCAAGCGTCACATAGACGGACAGTGCATCCCTCCCTCTCCTCACCTTGCATCTCTCTCTATTCTATTCTATTCTATTCTATTCTATTCTATTCTATTCTATTCTATTCTATTCTATTCGCAGAATCGCTCACCTGGAGAGTCATGATGCTGCGAGGATGCCCAGCGGACGGCCTCGCTCCTTCTCCGGCGGGGATGCAGCAGCGGTCCTGGCTCCGGGCTCCTGCCGCGCCGCGCCGCGCGGGGGGCGGTGGGGCGGGGCGGGGCGGG
>Ga0181612_121297_pt1 | contig 16246 bp, 9 predicted proteins | sample HoacroProtozoa21_FD_119630 | JGI IMG/M metagenome (GOLD analysis project Ga0181612, IMG submission 119630) | Hoatzin crop microbial communities from Cojedes, Venezuel. Combined Assembly of Gp0051906, Gp0051904, Gp0051908
CGTCACGAGCATGCAGCGTCCCCCTTCTCGCGGCCAAAGCGCGGCCCCGGGTCCGGCAGCTGGGCAGCACGTCCGGTCCCGGCTGTGCTCCGCGTCCCTGCCGCACCGGCGCTGGGGCAGGGGGAGGCAGGAGCACGCCCCGCACATCAGCCCCATTTCCATCTCACCGAACCACTCGCTCTTCCCAGCGCGCACAGCCCCACAGCACTGCGCGCTCCCGTGCTCCGCTTTCAGCTCAGCGAAAGCCCGTTTCACTGAAATCCCGCTCACAGCAGCCGCGCAGCGGGGTTTGGTTCATCCTCACTGGTCACCCAAGCGATACTGTGGCTGCTTTTCGCCCTTTGCGGAGCGTCTGTTCCGGCGCACGGCATCCCACAGCAGCCAACGTGTTCAGAGGTCACCGGCCTGCGCATCCGCAGGGAGCTCTGCCCGTTTTTCAGAGATGCGGAGCATTCGCTTGCCCTCGCGAGCCAGCAGGCGCATCCTGACCATTTGCACTGTGTATTCCAGACACTTTATTTCTTATGTTTGATCTGAATTTTGCAGAGCATTATATAACACTAAAATAGAAAAGCACGATTTTGTTTTAGTGAGGCTAGGAAACAAGAATACTCTGGTATTAAGCAAGGCACTTTGCATTTATATTCTTATCAAAACCCAAAGAGAATCAATATATTTCTAAACTTGAAACAATAACTGCACTGAAATGGAGCCATTTTTCTTCCGGCTGCTGCCCCATGGGGTTTGGCACCTCACGCATTCATTGTAATGCGTAAAGGAAACGAGGGCATCCAGTCTTGTGGATTCCTCTCTCCATGAGCTGTAAACAATTAAATTAGCGTCTGGACCTTCTGGTGCCTTGCCAGCTATCTATGGGCTGCTTTACAACAACCAACCCGTATTGGGCTTTTAAGTACACTACTCTTCAACTCTACTTGTAAATGCCTCTTCCGAGGCAGTCAATCCAAGACAGATGCTAGAAAGCTGAATGCGCAGCGAGGAAAACAATGGCCAGCATCCTCTGAGGGCAGCCCAGGCACGGTGGCTGCATTTTTTTGCCTTTTCTTAAAACAGATGAGGTTTACTACCAGGTGTGACGATCAAGCCTCGATGCCCTCTGCAGATATCTCTGTACAGCTGTTAAAGTAATGCGTAGTTATTTTGTCTGGACTGCTTGCAGTCTGATTCTGCTTTTAGCACTCCCTCTGAGTAGCTAATAACACAACCACAAGCCAGGAGCATGACCCAGGTGTTCACATTTGGGAACTGCCTTCAGCAGCACAGGCTCCCCGGGCTGTCAGCAACGAGGGGCCGGCACCTGAATACTCCTGCTCTCCCACAAGTAAAATTTTAACTTAGAATCATAAGGTTGGAAAAGACCTCTAAGACCATCAAGTCCAACCATCAACTTCTCCAGAAGGAACTCACAAACTCTTTTTGATATTCCCTCCATCCCATCTCAGGTCTAGGTTGTGTTGGCTCTTGGTTTCACCTCCAGATCTTTGGATTTTGCAGGCGCTGAAGTCACCGTGTAAAAGGCAGCGGCTACGTCTCTTCCACAGAAGGATCTCTAACGGGCCTTTGGAGAAATGCTAACACTGCTCAGCTTTTCAAAGACAGCAAGCAGGACACCGGTGGGTGGACTTGTGGCAAGCAAGACCTACGCCCCCTTTTAATGGAGCAAGGTGCTCACCAAGAGATGCATGGAACGGATCAAGAGAGAGATAGGTTCTGGCTGTCAGGTGTCTGTGGCCATGCATACCCTGAGCAGAGGACAGCCCCGTCTGACTTGCTGCAAGGCTGCAGGACAACATGAGCTGGAACAGAGAACGAGCAGAGTGAGGAACAGCGACAGTGACCAAGCAGAGCAGATGACAAAATCCCTCCTTTTGAGAACACCACTGGATAAGCAACTACATCAAGTGATGGCTTCAGCATCCCAAATGACATCACATCTCTGGGCACTCGTGACCAACTTGTTAGCCACCATGGCCATCAGGTCCAGCAGCTGACAGTTCTCCACTTTCAGTCTGCTTCTGTTTATGAAAACTAGAACAAACTGAGGGTTTTTCAATGACTGAATGTCCTCCCTACCCCCTCCCCCAGCCAGAAGGTGACAGGTCTGAAACAAGGACATTGCCATTTTCCACCGAGTCAAACCCTGTTGGGAGCAAAGCCTCGCACTGTTATCCGTCGGTATGAATCTTCTGCCGTTAGCGGAATTTCTTCTTTGTGAGGAGGAAACTTCTCTATACTTTTTAGCTAAACAACTAATGTATTGTTTTCAACAATAACCATGATGTTGTTTTGTAGCTAGGTGAAATGAAGAGTAAAAAATATGAATGCTAGTGCAGCAGCTATGTGGATATTTGTTTCTATCTGTGTTATGTCCTGGAGGCCTGGCCATGGAGCAGGACCCTGTCGCACCCAGTGCTGTACAACTGTAAAGCGTGAGCTGTTGATTTGCCTCAAAAAAAGCATACAGAATAATCTAGAAAGTGTGAACACCTAGGCATTTAAAAAGAGACTCCCAGTGATATTCTGGGAAAATTACTCTTTGAAGACCTGTTTATTTTCCTATATATTGCAACAACAGACTATATCCGAAATTGTTTTATAACACTGATCTTATTTGGAGGTTCTGCTCACATTTTAAAATTGAGACACTCCCCCCACAGCAAGCACAGATGTACGACACTGTCCTTTGCGACTGTACTCCTGCCAGGAACATCAGATTCCAATTAATGGTTCATGTAAGGTAACAAAACCCAGCATGTCTAGGCAATAAGGGCTGTCAAGGGAACAAGAGAATTATTATGTAAACTGATTTCATTACTACGTAAGCAAAATAAAAGTTCAAATTAAGTGTGCAGTAATATAAAATATAGATCTATTTTTGGAATAAGCAGGGATTTAGGAAGTACATAAATGTGCCTATCCACCCGAAAAGTGGCGGTGGAAGATGAGAAGCTGTGATATCCCCAGAACACCTCAGGACAAGGATGAATTGCTGCCTGCTCCTAAGCAGCTCTCTGGTTAGTGGGGGTATATGTTGCTTTTTCCGTGGCAGAGCTGCCGTGTGCATCATGCTGGATCTCGTCCCACAGACACGGGCTGCCAGGCAGAGCGTTGGGAAACAGCAGCAGCTCCCGGCCCGCGTGGGTGAGCCTGATCCTGGGTCCATCTTGGGGTCCGGAGGGAAACAGACCACAGGTGATGTCTCTGTGCTGGCCGGTCGCTGCCAAAGGGCCATGGCACGAGGGAGGGATGCAGATGTGCGGAGATGCAGGGACACCGTCCCTCCGGCAACCCAGGGCTCAGCGCTTTGCTGGCGTCGCCCAGAAGGTTTCTCCAGCTCAACGGCAGCGACACACAGCCACAGCAGAGAACACCTGAACTGCTCGTCACCGCACATACTGAACCTCAGTAAAAGACTTGTGCAGTGACACAAACCAGTTTCTGGTACTTTTTTCCAGCTAAATCATCACAGAACTTTTTTGAGCCTGACAAAATGACTGTCCCACTTGGACCACAACCAATACAGCAAAGTCCTAACGATTTTACCAAGCTAAGTGCAATCAAGGATTTAAGTTAGTCAGAATCCTAACACTGTATTTAGATTATAAGCAATCAACGCTGAAGTGAAATCTCACCTCTTTCACTCTTCCCTATTCTCCCACTGCGTATACCCAACTCCTAATTAGCTCCTTTATTGTAAAAAGAACAGAGCCCTGTGCAGCTAATAAAATAAAAGCCTTGAACTGCATTTCTCGTCTCCTGGTCCCTTTCCTCTAAGCCCCTGCTCTTCTTGCTGAGTGCTACTAACGAAGATTAGTTTATTCAACCCATCCCGTTTTCCCCAGCAGCCTGAGCTGCCTAGAGTCACCGGAGGAACTGCTCCTCAGCCTTGCCTTGGCAATCAGCAGAGGTTACAGGAGAACATGCCCCGAGCATCACACACCACTTCTGGCATCTGCAAGTCAAAGCTTCCACTTCTGCAGGAGAATCTCATTACTAGCTGGAGCTTTTGGGACACAGCTCAAGTTAATATTGGGGGAATGGAGGGCACACAGCTATTTTTATTTGAAACATTTTTGTCTTTTCCTAGGTATTAACTGTGGTGTCAGGTTTAAGCTGCCTAATAACTTCTCTGTTATTGCAGGGAATGAAGAAGAATCCCCTGCTGCTCATCCGAGGCACCGCTACCTGCTCTGAGTTAGACAGAGCTGACTCTCAATCCACCGCTACAGCGTGGTTCTGAGCATAACTTCCCATCTCATTTTTGCTTCCTGATCCTCCGATGTCACCAAGCTCCACTGCTATCATAATGGAAATAATACAATGCACAGATTTTATTTTTTTCTTAAAACCCAACTGTGAGAAAAATGAGAAATAGCACATAGCAAAAATCACCAAGTTGACAACTGCAACGTAAACCTGGAAGATGCGGAGAATATTCAGATACAGAATTTGTAAGACATGAGATAAAGAACTGCAAAATCTACCAGCAGCAGTTTTAACATGAGATCAATGACAAGCACCATTTAAATCTAATGGATGGGTCTTCTTGTGACCCACAGAAAGCACACACAGGCAATGGCCTTAAATGAAAGGGCTTCTCCTTTTGCAATCTTTTGATACTAATATTGGTGGAAATTGCATAGAAAAACCCCTAAGGCATACCTATGATACTTTTTATACCTTATTTTTACATATAACTGAAAACAGAACCGTTCTACTTTGTTTTTTCTCTCCTCCTGCGCCCAGAATGAATTGTTCAAAAAGACACCAGCTCTGTCAGTCTCTGCTAAAATTTCAGAAAGATTTGGACAATAAATATTCAGCTAAAAATAAAAACTCTCTTAGCACACAAACTCTTGTAACAAACTTCAACAAGTAAAACAATCATAAGCAAGTCTGTCCTTCAAAAAAAAGGAACCAGAACCAATGAAATCCACGACCACACGACCCTTTCTTCCCGAGCGGAGGGGGAACCCCGCGGCAGGAGAGGGCACGGTCTGTACCACGGCACTGCCCGACGCAGCGCCTGAGCCTTCCTCCTCTGCTGCCTCTGCTCACGCCCCGAGCTCCCACAAACACCCAGACTCCAGCCTCTGTCCTCGCAGCGAGAAGCCGCTGGGAACCGGTCACAGCTTTTCTGAACACAGGTAAGATGCTGCAGCAGGGAAAGCAGATCTATTACCCTAAGGAGGGGTTTAAAACCCCACGGGAGAATCTTACGCCGCAGAAACCCTCCTGGTTGGTGTCCGGCCCAACAGGTAACAGTGAGCACCAGGGACTTCAGTGCTGCTCTGCATGGCAACGCTGCAGAACCGAAGGTCGTCCTCAGTCTGTCTCTCGCCTGCGCTCTGCCTGCTCAGCGGCCACACAACCACCCGCCTCTGCTGTGCAGGGATGCAAGGAATCAGAAAGGGATTCAAGTGGCCCCACGAAGAAGACGCAGCAGGTTTTTTCTCCCATTCTTTTCTCAAGCTGCACAATTGCTTACAAGAACAAAACCTAGAGCTGAAACTGGTGAAAGGGCCTTTTAACTCTTTGCTCATTTAAGTGCCTACCACGCAGGTTGTTTCTTGCTCGCAGGTCTTGGGTACGCACAGCTAGAGCACGGCTTTGCGAGGCTGTGACCAAGTGAAGCAATCTGCGTCACTGGGGCTCTACATAACAGCTTTAGGGTTCTTAGTACATTCACCTCATCCCCTGCTTCTTAAAGGAAAAAACATGCATGCATAATTTGCAATGCTAACCACAAAAAAATGAAATCTTCTCCTTCAGCATAAAGTAGGATACATAAGGAAAATAATTTTTGCTAGAACAAGAAAGGGAACAAGATTATTCCTGTATTCTCTAGTAAGTCGGGTGACCTAAACCCCCAGACAGTCACCTGGGATCTGGGAGCACGCTTTGTGCTAGAGCCAGACGCAGCTTGCAGACCTCTCTACATAGCAGAGATGTTCCCCAAGCATGGACAGTAATGGAAGGACACGGGTAACTCCAGGATCAAAACGAACCTCTAACCTTAATTTGCTGATGCAGAACAGCAATGAAAGAACCAGCTTTTCATGAGAATAGAGAACTGAATTAAAACTTTAAACTAAGGTAAATCTAGTAATTTTAAAAGACAAAACAAAATGAAACTCTTAATTCACGAGATGTTAAAATCACAGTAGTTATTAACCTAACTTAAATTAACTGGCTTATTATTATAGAAAGTCATCAAATGTACTTAGCATTCTTTAGAGCCTTACAGTCAATTAATGTAACACGAAATTGAATCAACTCAAGCATCTGGAGACACAGAACCTAGATTTAAATGAAAACTTCAGCCCCATCTACCTCAGGGTCTGAAAATTTAGGATCACCTACCACATTTTCTCCATTGCAACAGGCAGAAACCCTCATTTATATCCCGTATCGAATTTACCCTGAAACAAATGAAAGAGTGTGGGAACACCATCTCCATGATTAAATTTTACAGCTAATGCTAAGCCCAGTGGAGTTTTCGCCCTTTGAAGCTGGCTCTGTCTGACTGAGGGCCAGATTTTCTGAAGTGATTAGCACCACTGGGGCCGAATTTTCAGCACTGCTCAAGCTGTAGTTAGACCCTTGAAAGAAGCAGCCAGATTTTCAAAGCAGTGTTTGACGCTCGGTTTCCCCACGAGGAATACCACGGTACGCTGCAGGAGACCCGATTCCCAAAGGAGCTCTTGACTGCTGAGTACTTCTGAAAATCAGGACATTTACTTACGTGGTTCAGTGGGAAACACTGGTGGTTACAGTCTTTCAAAAACCTTGTCCTAAACGCAGCTGCTAAGCCACACTTACTGCTGGCCAAAACCAATTATTCTTTATCACGACAAAAAAAAGGAAGGGAAATGTTATATTTTTCTAATATTCCAGAGTATCCTTTAGAGAAAATGTGTCAGTTTTTTCACAGTGCTTGTCAAAGAGGAAGAAAGTGTTTGTTCAACGCTGCATGTGAAAGAGCTTACTGGAAAAGATGAAAACTTATTATTGCCAATTTTGAAAAAAGAAATCTTTGGCTACTAGTGAATAACTAATCTAACCTAACAATGTCTGGAAATAGTTTTTTTGGAACGCGTCAAACTTTGTGACGGATAAAAATTAAGAAATTAAAGCTTATTGTATTATTCCAAATGTAACTGTTTACACTTGAGGAAAAATAATGGAATAATATCCACTTGGAAAGTTTTTATTTTTAAAAAATCCTTTGTAACACTACCAGAAATTCCCTCGGCCAAAAGCAAATAACTTGCTTCTTAACCAGCTAGAAAAAAGAGCACGATACAACAGGCATGGGCTCAGTGTACAATAAACACACCAATGGCTTTATGAAATTCCTTGTAAAAATCTTGCTAGCTGGTAAACATTTAAAACGCACCGCAAATCACTCCACAGCATACTAGATGTCTTCAAAATGCGTTTTCTCATGAATCAACGAGGCACCGATAAAACACCTCCTCCCAATTAACAGACACACGTATCACACACGCACGAGTGGTGCCCGACTGCTCACGTCTGGATTTACCTGGGGCAAACCAGGTCCCCAAGGGCTCGCTGCTTAAACCTTACCTAAAAAGTTCTTAGCTTCTTTTTCAGTTTCTTGTAAAAGAACATGTTACATGAGAGAAGGCAAATGATCCATTTTCACACTGTATTACTGAAAACCCTTAAAGACTTAGTCTCAAATAACCAAAACATAACATACAGAAAATCCCTCTGAAATCTTTCTGAAGCTGCTGTAAACTTTCTTTCTTTATTCAAGTCTTAAATTCAAGTTCAATTCCCCTTAGAGATTTTGGTTTTTTAGTATCATTGCAAACATCTTATCATTCACTGGTTATAGAATTTTACCCATTGCGCTTACACACCACAGTCATGAACCATCATGTTAATTCCTTGAAAAAGGTAATCACTCTGTGTTTTCTGCAGAAACTCAGAACACAAGAGCTTATGCTTTCACATTTGCAAAGACTGGAAGACTTGATGATGGATTTTTTTCTTTCTGTTCTCATTCCAGGACAATACCTCTACACCGGTGCTCCTGTTGACACTGGAGATCAAAGTCTGAGATAGGAAAATGAGCCAGCTTGTTTCCATGTGACACAGCCACCACTAGCCCAGGTGAGCAGTGGGCTCCCACAGCTGCCTCACATCTGGAATGGAGCAAGTGAGCCTTCCCACCAAGTCTCAGGCAGACCGAGGTGCTCTTTGCCATAGCACAGGGTATGCTTGAGTGATGTACGTTACAGCGGTGACTCATGGAGGAACACCACAATGTGTGGTACGGAGAAATCGAACAGATTAAGAATTCCCGAAGGGCTGCGTCAGTTGACTTGTCCTCGTAAGCAAGTTCTCGTTTAAAAAACTACTAGATTCCCTTAAAGTAAACCATATAAAATACCACATCCAGAAAAAGACACACTTCAGTGCACATCTGCTCCATCTCTGAGAAGATGCAACCGGCTAATCATACATAAACTAAGAGCAATGCTGATGGAGGGGTTAATCTGCAAGGCAGTTGAGACTGGACTAACACTAACCTCTGGGTAGCCTCCAACGTCGTGCACATCGATTCCAAGGAGATGTCCAAGTCCGTGTGGCATAAATATTGCACCCAGATGAACCTTCACCATGTCATCTACATTGCCTTTCAGAATGCCAATTTTAGTCAACTCCTCCAGATGGACTCTGTCAGCCAGACGGTGCATATCAGGCCAGGCGACCCCTTGGAGAGCAGAAACAAGCAGCTGAGTTAACAATTGCTAACAGTTTTTAAAGACGCCTTTCGAAAAGCAGATATAACACGTGCCCTTTGTTTATATAAAAAAACAAAGGTGGAAAAAGCAACTACATTAGCAGAAAAATACTTTAAACAAGACAAAATTATCTTAACATGCATGCGAAGCACAGAAAACTACAAACAGGAGAAAGAGCAGCACCTTATAATCCAGTTCCACATGAAAAAATGTTAAGACACTGTATCTAAGCATGTCTATGTAGCTGAAAATGTATTAGTGAGTTTTCTAAAAGAATGTCAACTGTAAAATGCAGAGCATAAAATATTGCTATCCTATCATTTTCTGTAATGACCATACCCATTTAGCACATTTGAGATGGACACGACTTCTCTACGTACGTAGAAGATTTAAAGCCCACATCTTTTTGGCAAAGATGCTCTCCAGAAATTAATGATTCCCTTGTGTTAATGGGCTGTGTAAAACACAAGTCCTCTAATACACGTACCAAAACAGCATTACAAAATACTGTTGGTTGACTAGAGACAGAGTGCCAGGATACATTAGATTTCTGTTATTTTGGTATAGGTTACAATTTTGTTTGACAAACTGCTGGGGGGAGGAGGGAGGAAGAAAGTAGCTCTTTTGTTAGTAATACAGGACTGTCTTAATTAGTTCACCATGGCTTTGAGTCATCATCGACAGAGCAGTTGCAGAGTCAAGACAACTAGGGCTAAGGTACAGTAGAAGAATATTTTCCTTGTTCAATTTTGGCATGATTAAACAAATAAAATACGAGCAATTTTTAAGGCTAAAACCCCATCAAGTTCCCTTTGCTTTAATCCAGTTAAACAGGGCAGCTCTAGGGCCTTGTGAACATGAATGTCATATCACAATCACATTAGCACTTTTTGCTGACAGTACTGAGGCTTCAAAGGCTGAAATAAAATCATCCTATGGGAGCGCTCAAATAAAATTCAGTTGTCTTATATGGCTCCGATATAAAGGTCAGAAACCAACCGAAGAGCAAGCGGCGCCATCCACACAGAAACCAAGGCACCTCCACGCTCCCACTGACACCGCCCGGGAAGCAGCTCAGCAGGGACGTTAGCTAACGGGCAGTCTCCTCCTCCCCACCAGATTACTCGGAGATCAAACTTCTTCGCAAACCGTCCATGCAGCTGAAGCATCGTGGTCCGTGCCCGAGGAAGATCACAAGCCAGAGGTGTGCAGCGCATTCCGCTGGAGACACTCTCGGTTGCTGTTTTCTCACAAAAGCCAACAGCACCCAAGTGAGCGACGCTCACCCACAAAGTGTGTGCAGCCTTCCTGCTCAGAATGTGTTGGGTTTGTGTTTTCCCTCCTTTAAAAAGGAATTTAGATTTTTCCTTCACTAAGAATTAACACAGCTATAATCAGTTGTTCTTTGACAACTGTGTTCAACATAATTATATTTTGCAATAATTTATCTTTTTATCTTTTTGAACATTGATTGTATTGCAATTTTCACTTCTCTGGATTCATCTCTATTTCACAGCTATCTCACAATAGGCTCCAGTCTATTGCAGCATAAACTGAAATCATCACAATCTATCGCATCAATATTACAGGTATCAAACCGGACGTATTACTGAATCACAGTTGCTTTCCTGCTTATTTTGTAGTTGCGGGAATACAGAATTCCTGTGTGTAACTCCCAGTTCACCTTCTGCACTTTGCAGTCAACACTAACTGCTCTAAAAGTCAGTGCTGTTTCTGGGGATCTTAGATGTTCTTCTGAGATCTCTCCCATGATTTCTTAGCTGACTATTACTACAAGTCTTCTGTTTTCACCCCCATGACTGCAAAGCCACACGCAGCATCTGACCCTGGTCAACTACCTGAAGCCTCATCCTCTCTTGATACAAACGAAGGCCAGAGCTCCCGTTGCTGTCAGACGAAACACAGCCACATCCCCGACGCCCCGCATCTGCCCAAGATGTGGTGCCTGTGGTGTGCAGCACAGCTTCCCTCCGCAGCTCTGCTGGTACTACGTGCCTCCGTGCAAACCCCCAGGCTCCACCAAAGGAGGTACAGCGACCTGTACCCAACTAAGCAGGAGATACAACTAACAAGAGATACCACGGTTAAACTGCTCAGAAATAAAAACACATATCTGTTTGTCTGCAGAAGTTTAAACAGAGCAAATGAATGACTCTACTGCCCTAACTGAAAAGACTGCTGTGGTCGTAAATCCGGAGTATTTCTGGGCACTGAGCAAATCCATTAGAGCCCGTTCTCCCCTCACCTCTACTTTTTTCTTTTTCCCTCATTGAGAAAAAGCATGACTATTTCCCCTTTCCTCCTCATGCCCAGAGCTCTGTGTTCTCCATTTGTTCTGGTTTTTATTCATCTTACCTATTTCATAATAGGACAAGGGGCAACGGGCACAAACCGAAGCATAGGAAGTTCCATATGAACACGAGGAAGAACTTCTTAACTTTGAGGGTGACGGAGCACTGGAACAGGCTGCCCAGAGAGGCTGTGGATTCTCCTTCTCTGGAGATATTCAAAACCCATCTGGATGAGGTCCTGTGCAACCTGCTTTAGGCAACCCTGCTTTGGCCGGAGGGGTGGACTAGATGATTCTCCATAGAAGCAAGGGGGCAGCTGTTCCAAAGAGGGCCCTTTCCTGCCAGTGAGCCTTCCCATCTACGCATTAAGAACAGGCAATTAGCACTGATAAAGTAACTGAGATAATTATAATAAAACCTGCAGAGACTGGAATTGTTTGCTCACTAGTGCATACTGTGAGTACCTCTCTTCTCAGTTGCTCACAGTCCTTGATGTGCTGCTGCTCTGAATATATCCCCTGTACTCCTGGCATGACTCAGTTCCTGCAGCTTGCCTGAGTTAGGCATCTGGGAAGAAGCAAAGGGAAACACAACTATGCACCAAGGAGGAATTTGCTGACTGCAGAGATTAACTGAATCTAAAAAGAGTGGAATAAAATTGGGACGGAATTAGCCTGATGCATGAAAATGGTTTTCCCTTGTCTTTCCAGGCGTGTCCCTGCTCACTACAGGGCGGCTGGGATAGATGACCTCTAAAGGTCCTTTCCAACTCAAAGCATTCTATGATTCTACCCTCAGCTTTCTCTCATCCTCCTGTACAGCAGCTGCACAACTCGGACCTGTCAAACCCCTAAAAATAGTCAGCAGAAACAGGGAAACACACTGCCTAGCATCCCCTGAAAAGATTATGAGACAGCTTGGAGTGAAGAGCCTTGTATCTACTTTCAGATAAGAGAAACTGGCCCCTTCTAGGGTGTGAGTTCAGTCTGGAGATTTTATTGTGAAGCAGGGACCTCCAAGCTTATGGGGTGCTCACAATTTTGTTGTTGTATCATCATGATACCTTTAGGGAGCAGTTCTCCAATTCTTACTATTTTAAGGCTCTGTGGTCTTCAGATTGTCTTCCATCACCTGAAATCCACAGTACATGCAATGGAAGCTGACAGCTCTTGATGAACCATCATTATGTCTTGGCTGGATACCCAGCCTAGCGAATCATGAAGCTGCCAAATCTTTTCATTATGAACATTCTCTCAAACTTCAGTGGGAATAATGAAGAAGACAGAGCTAAAATCCCTGCCTGGAAATGAGTCAATGCCTCAAGCTCCACATTTGCCTTAAGCAAGTCTTCTGAAATACAGGAGCCATTTGGAAGCACAGATTAAAAGAAAAGCTTCCAAGTTTCTTCTTATTTTCTCTGAGAATAGGGAAAACTGAAGTGGGCTCTCTCTTGATGCAGGGTAGTGGTCCCACAGACATGCAGAGATGCCTCTTCAAAGTGGATGTGGATTGAATCACTACTCCAAGACCACCACAAGGATGCAATTTTCACTCTTTACCTGAAGCCCTGGAACAAAATGCCCGAGATTGAGTGTCAGACCTAGCCTGATGAAAAAATGACTGAGATTTGAACAAGTCCCACTAGAGTCGTACCCTAGCCCCACTGACTTTCAAATGGCAGCTCAGCACCAAACTTCCCTATGCTCTTAGGAAATTTCCACATTGAACCCCTATTTCTACTGCCACCATTTTCCATGCCAGGCAAAGGGGTGGGTAGGAGAGCAATGGACTATCCCACGTAGCAGGAAAGCCTGTTTAATACTAATTTGCTGGGATATGTGATTCAACAGTATCTGCACAGCTCCGCATTTAGTCTTCTTTGATTTAGCAGATCTTATCGTAAACTGAGGGTTTTTAAATCTGGTGGAACGTGAGTGACAGGGTCACTGAGGTCTCTGTTCCACACCTCCCAGTGCTTGAATACAAGAAATGAAACGCAGGCACTGGGGGGGCTCTTGATATTTCAATCTGGACAACGAGCAATAGTAATACCATGCTGCCCTAATTAGAAAGGATGAAATCTTTTTTATTTTCAGCTACCCCAGTAGTTCAGACAGACTGGATCTAGCAGTTTGGCTCTATGATGCACAAAATGTCAATACTGTTTTCCAGCTGGGCTGCCCCCAGAGGCAGAATTAGTACTTCTGTCTGGCACTGCATCTGATCTAATGGACCCTGGTGGCTGGTACCGGCTTGCGCAAGTCATTCATAAGTCAGACAGTCCACCTGTGGATAAAGAGGAGCTGACTACAGCTCTGTAGTCTGCTGGCTTGCAAAGATTTAACTTCTGTATGCAGTGCGCTGTACTGAAAGGCTGACTCTTCACTGGACTACTGTTCTGTTTAATGGAAGCACCACCTTTATCTACCACCTTGCTCTTGTGGTTTCAAGGCCTAAGATCTAAAAAACAGGGTTTCTGCAGGACATACACAGGGCATGTTTTAACTCTCCAGCCAGATTTAATGATTATCAGACTGCAAAAGTTATGAATTAACATAATTGCAGCTGCATAGTACATGCACTGCACTGCATGGATATATTTCAGTTCAGAACACACAGTATTTCATATTCCAGACCTGAATTGTGCTCTAGTGGTCATCTCAGATACTTGGTCTGTTTTCTACTCCCGCTGCTCTGGCATTGTTCACCGGTCAGCAATAGACATAATGCCCCAAAATGACACAGGAGTTTTGAATTTTACAGGGGACAACCAGGAAGGGAGAGAAAGCAGATGTAAAAATGCCTCTACTTTTCTCACATACAAAAAAGAATACAACAAACAAGCACTTTAAAGCAACAAACTTCTTCCATGGGAGGGGGAACAGAGAAGGCAACTATTCACCTGTCAAAATAGTGCAAGAAAGTTACTTGTCACACAGACGTGTGTATTGACTTTCAGAAAAATCCTTGTTCGATTCACACCTACATATAGGAGCCCAAACAATGGCAATTTGTGCTAACACAAATTTGTTCTTACACTGATTTGTGCATTTGTTCCTTCACCCAGGCATCCATGCAGACAAAACCACCATTCCCTACATGTAGCCACAGAGAAGAGAGAACAACCAACCAACCACCAGCACAACCCAAATGCAACCAGGCTGAACCAAAATTTGTAACTTGTGAAAACAATCACAAATCATTTCTCCTCTCTCTTCATACAGTTCACTTTCATGTCTCCATTTCACAAATTAAAAGAAATGGTGCTATCTGATTAATGTTCAAGATATATAAGGTATGTTCTTGTTTAACAGTCCCGCTATCTATTTATGGTAGCTCTCAATTTAAAAAAAATATTATATCCTTTCAAATGTTTCTTTCTGACAGGAAACTAATATACTGGTATGTAAGCACATACATATATATGTGTACACATATACGTACACACATACATGCATTCACAACTATAAGCATAGCTATACATACAGCTACATAATCTTTTCAATTTTGCAGGTTCATCATCTGAATTTGAAAAGAAATATTTAAAAACCAAGAGCAGTCACATTCACATAATTAATACTGGAGCTCTCTTCAACAGTGGTAAGTAACACTAATTTACATTAATATATATATTAATGCTAAACTTACTACATAATGTTAACTCCAATAACAGCAAGTAACTGAGCTAAAGAACACTATGTAATGTGAAATCATGGGGAACAACATTAACAACTTATCTTACACTACAATGAGACAAATAATCCTTCTAATGGAAAGTGAATTTTGTAAACTAAAACAGGTCTGACCCAAAACAATTTGTTTCCCAAAAAAATACTTTGTTCTTTGACCTGATGTTTATTAATAGCATTTGCAAGCAACATATGACAGTGCTGTAGGAAAATTGTATTAACTGATTCACAGCATTACAGACATGGAAACATCCACCTATAACATAGTAGGATTTAGCTAAGTAATTTCTTCTGAAAAATCTTCTGAACAATTTATAATACTTTACACAGAATTTAGTTTTGTACTTTCTCATCTGGTTATATTATGTAATACTAAAGTAATTATGTATATTAAAGTGATGGTTTGACTTCACATTAATATTTCTGTGGCTATACAGCTATTTTTTTCTATAAGATGGTATCTCTATAGAATTCTATAAGGCAGCTCTGCTTTGAAATACTGGAAGATGCTTAAATACTGAATAAATTTGCTTTCTCAAAGAGCAGTTTACGCTGTGGTATACTATTACACATTAAAATAAATAAATATTAAAATTCATCTCCCAGTCTTTCTATTGCCTAAATAAATCCCTCTCTCTAGTACCAATTATATTTAATAAATGGTAACTAGATCCGTCAAGCACTAAATTTTGCGTTTTTTAAAGCCAGAAATAAGGGATAGCTCCTGAGCAATAACTTATTATTAAATTCCAAATTTCATGCGTGAGTGCAACTGCTTTTTATTTAAGAGCAAATATATTAAAAATATAAAACTATTTAAAACTCATGCCTTCCATCAAGTTTTTACTGACATTTCTTCCATGTATTTCTCACGTGTACCTGCCTGACCATGAAATAAAGACATTAAAATGCTTCAAACATTTGTAGCGGACCAAATTCCTACAGAAGCCTCTTCGTGGAAGGATTTGCAGATGTAAACATCAATGTGACATTTTAAAGTGACAACAACAGCAGCTTCTAACTTACTTCACCAGCAGGAAATTTCTGCTAAGGAACACGGCTATCCATGCGTCAGATGCAAACAGAGAATAACACCGTGGGGTATTCCAAAGAAAGTTCATCAATTTCCTGCAAGCAATTCGACCCTAGGTAAGTGCCTAAACCCCCCGCGATCGCTCCGACCGCCTGCCGAGGTCGGAAGGACGAGGAGAGCTGTAACCAACGAAACGGGCAGCTGATGCTCGAGAGGTCTCGGCGGGAGAAGAGGAGCGGGGAGGGAGGATCAGGCCCGTCACCTCCGGGGCGGCCGCCCCCGCATGGCCCCCGCAGCCCGGGGACGGTGCCCCCGCCCGGGGGGCTCTCCCCGGGGCCCCTCGCTGCCGCGCCGAAGCGGCGTTAAGCACCCGTCACCGCGGGGCAACCCCCGTGCCCTCGCCCGCTCCCCGGC
>Ga0181612_151820_pt1 | contig 16246 bp, 8 predicted proteins | sample HoacroProtozoa21_FD_119630 | JGI IMG/M metagenome (GOLD analysis project Ga0181612, IMG submission 119630) | Hoatzin crop microbial communities from Cojedes, Venezuel. Combined Assembly of Gp0051906, Gp0051904, Gp0051908
AATCTTTGAAACCCAAAGCAAAAGGCCAAGCTTTCAAGTGCAAGTCACTTGGTTTAGATTTCTCGTTGAAACAGGCTGTATGCTGTAGGTGACCCTGCTTCGGCAGGGGAGTTGGACTAGATGACCCACAGAGGTCCCTTCCAACCCCTACCGTTCTGTGATTCTGTGAAGGCGATCTATTCCTGTTGGCGTTTTTAATGTAGTTTCACTCTGAAATAATAGAAAGCTCATGTGTGAATAACCCCACTTGATACCCTGCTAACAGAAATCGGGCCGTTAAAATGATCAAGCCCTGTGTCATCCTGCTTGCTGCAGGAATTCAGCGGTGGGATTAAATTACAGGAACATGTATGGTTAAAGCCAAGCTTTTCTCTTTCAAATCAAAGTTTAAGAAATTGCATGGTGCTTATAATATCTGAGGTCTTTGCAGGCTCTAAAAGGGAGGTTAAGTGGAAAATTAATACTTACAATATTTTCAGAATATATATATGTAATGTCTCCCTTTGCTATAATGAAGAGCACAGAACTTGTATCCACTTGTGCCTTCAGTGGAATAGCTCATTTTTGGGTCACAGACCAAAGTTTTTAGGTGGTTATTGCAAATGCAGTAATACCTCCGTGGAGACAATAGAGTTCTTCACCTGGTCCTGGATACCCAGTGGAGTTTAACGCTTCACTTTCCCAAACATCCCGGTTTTGTGGAGGAAGATGGTACTCTTAGCAGCCTGGGATGTTTTTGTTTTGCTTGCATTTTTTTAGAGAGGTGTAGGGCACCTACCTGGTGAAATTTCTGAGCAACCTGAGATGTTAGATGCAGCTCTCCTAAAGATGAATTGCCTGCACTCCGACTGGGTGTTACAACAGAAAAGCAGAATTATGAATACAGTGTGAATCTTCTAAAAATGAGCAAGAAGAAAGGAGTCAGCCTATTTGCTGTGAATTATTAAAGTAGCTAGACTGGCACGCTTAAAAAAATGTGTTAGTAGAAAATGTAGAATGAGATGAATAAGGACTCTCTGATACCAGTTGGACTCTCCCATACCTGCTCTGACTGTTGGGATTGATAATCAAATTATAGACCAAAATCCGTGAACCCCAGTTATCCAGCTCTGTACTGCAGGGAGAAAGTTGGAGTTTATGAATAGCATTTCCTCCCAAGATTGGTACTTACCTGTTCAGTCATGGTCTTTGCATTTTTCTGAAAGGTCCAGTAGATCCAGTTAATGGAAGCATTTCGCTACATCCCTGGTATGCCAGTTCCTCCCTTCCAACAGCTCCAGCAGCATGATCTATCATTGATTTTCCTCATTGTATGTGTCTGAGTTTTGCAAGATATAGAGGTCATCCATTTTTACCTATATTATAATTGTATAACTACCTGAGAAGCTCATTCCCATATGTTCAAGCCAAAAACTTTTTTGGCTGACCAGCAAAGTCTTATGTTGTGCTAAATTCTTTGAGCAGCAAAACAAGAAAAGATAAATAGCAAAACAAGAAAAGATAAATTAATACCCCATCAGGCTGTGTTTGCAATAGTTGTCTGGCATTTGCTTAAGGCTGAATTTTTCTCCAAGTAAATTACTAAAGTGATAGCATGTGTAAAACCAAGAACAAATAATATTAATGAAGCATAAGTTCTCAGCTTGTCTCTGGAAATGAATTATTAAAAGCACCAAAGAAAGTGATTTAAGAGCCCATGACTAATTTAGTTTTTATTATTTTTATATGAATCACTCATGAATCTATTGTAAAAAAGATCAGAGACATTTGATTAGTGAGGAGAAACCACTTTCAAAATGATAGCCATTGTTGTAGATTTTGCATAATAATAATCTCATTAAACGCTTGGGTACATTTTGTTTTAAAATCCTGTAAACATCATCAGGGAGAGATTTCTAGGACTCTGAGGATCAGGCAAGCTTTTTTAATGTGAGCTGGTTAATACGTTTCCGTTGCTGTGCTGGTTACTGGGAAATTGTGACGTTTCTCTTTGTCTAGTGGAAAACCAGTGATACCAGCTAGCCCCAGTGTCAGGACTGGTTTTGTCAGTAGGCGCTGAAACCATATGGGGAAGGCTCCCAGCTTCCCCGGGCGTGGTGGAAGGGCCTGAAACGGAAGGTTTAAAAGTGAAGCAAATTATTATTATTAATATTATTATTATTTAGAAGGAAATCCCAGCCACCGGTGGGATTTCCTCAGCAGAACCCACTCGGGGAGCTCCATTCCCGCTGTCGCTATTTCTGCTGTGAGCACTTTTAAGTCAGCATGGTGAGGGGGTATCGGCCGTCTTGGGGACTCACCCCAGCGTATGTTGGGAGCATTCCATACCTGACTGGGATGGTTTATAATTACTGGGCAGGTTTAAGATCGCACGGGCCGCCCGGGGGTTTGTACCCCGTCGTGCTGTACTGTGCCGTGACGTGTCCCAGCCGGAGAGACGTGGAGAGCGTCTGGTTCTGTGCAGCTGGGGCTTGTTGTGCTGTTCCTGCTTCCTATTTATAGCTATAAGGCAAGTATTTTTTTTCCTTAAGTTAACTGGAAGTTATCTTAAAAAATAATAAGCCTGAATCTACTCTGTGCTAATTCCTCTTCAAACTTCCTGGAAAACAAGAAACTTTGCCAAAAATTTAAAGGGTTTAAATGTGTTTCCATTCGGAGTTGGAACAACCCCAAGACGTCTTAGAACGCTTCAGGAAAAGCCTCTGAAATGGGTGCAGAAGGCGGAGGGCGTGCGCCCCGCGTCCCCCCGCCTCGCCCCGGGCTGCCGCGGGCTCCCTCTCGCCGGCTCCGTTCCCCGGTGCCAGAGCGGGAGATTTGTGGCGTTGCAATCACAGATTGGATTTCACCAGAGACAGAATGTGAGCGAGATTTACAAGCAATATGCAATGTTTTACACATTTCTAAGCGTGGTGTCTCCGAGCCGCGGCGGATTGCATGACCAAAGAATGCATTAGAAGGGAGGAATGGGATAAATAAATATGAAAAATCTTCTGTTTGGAGAGACCAATGCCTTGGGTAATCAGTAGTGATGGAAAAGAAATACAATACAAAAAAAAGTGCCTATCCATTTTCTAGGATCTGCTTTGTTATTTTCTGAAACTGACTGTGTGCAATAGCAAATTTTTCTTTGATTTTTCAGATTACCCAGCTGTTACCAATTTAAAATGCAGAACGGTGATTTTTTTTGATCTGGAAAAGTTGAAACATACTTTGAGGTCACCTCATCAGTCCTTTATTTGGAGGGTAGCTGCAAGACAGAAAAGAAGCTCATGAAGGGCAGAGAACTCTATTTGAAAAAGGGAGAGAAAACGTGAGACAAACTGCTGGAGAAGTCACTTTGTCATCTGCCACTAGTCAGCCTTATCAATTATGAGAAATTATAAGCATAGCTTGCTGAGTTGGTTTTTTTCTACCAGAGCATGTAACATTACTTTACAATGAAATTCATCAAATAGAGGTGATGAACACCTTACCCTTATCTGACCGCTTTCATACAAGGCTCATCAGTTTGTGGGGTTGGAATGGTTTCTGCCTCTGTTTTCATCACTTCTGTTTCTTCCTCTGCACAAGAAAATTCACCTGCAGTGGTAAATGAGGAAAACCGTGTCTCAGAAGTTACTTTTTTGCTTTTCTTCATGTTGCCTGTCCTGTTTCATGAGATGATACATCAAAATGTCTTTCCAGTCCACCGCTGGGCGTTGCTGGGGATAGGAGTAGGGCAGTCCCAGCTCCCAGGGCTGGAGCCTGGACAGCCCTGACGTACTCTGCTTTAAAGGTGGGATAGTTTTAGGGAGAGAAAAATTATGTTACGTCATTTGTATAGATGTTTATGGTTCCCTCTGACTGCTGTCAGGCTCGTGGTGACTTGGAAACGTGCCTTTGCAAGCAAAAGCCATCTGAAAAAAAGTCAAAGCACGTGAAGTGTTTCCTCTGCCTCTTCCAGCGTGAATTCTTCCCATTCCCTCTGCCCACCCCATCCTCTGCCCTGCCAGTTCTCCCAGCAAGCTTACGTGTGCGTGTTTGGATGGAGGGGCGAGTGCAAGATGGAGAGTTAGATGCTGTTAGGAAGCAAAGACTCATCATTTCCTAATACTCTAGGGCTTGGGTTTTTACAGCGCTTCCAAATTTACCCTGATAAAATACACACAGAAAGTGCTTGTGCATAAGAATGCATGGATATATATAAAATGTAACTGTGAAATCCTAATGTACTAATTATATCCACAGGGAAACGCAAGGAGAAACCGTGAGCTGCAACAAACACACAGGAAGAGTCATGAATTTGTTAGAGAATTCAGTATTCGTTTTGTAGCAACAGAAGGTTCAGCACTGAACCGGAATTTCCTAATCACTTTTTCCTTCCCACGTCTAATACCAGTCCCACTTAATAACGTCGTAGTCTTATGTGAATTTACTCTGTGTGTGCAAGTTCTAATACAGGGCAGATAACTTCCTTCTATGCCTGACAGAAATGATATGGTGTTAACCTAAATCGTCTTTGATAACCTGCTTTAAGTGCTACAAGTCAGAAAATAGTTTTTAAAAAGTCATAAACCATGCTTTTACCAATAGAAGCTTCTCTTTGCAAGAAAAATGCATTTGGAGAGGAAGAGAATAATACCATAATCTTGCATCAGTTTGTTTTCGCAAGGGTCTTTACTTATATTAATGTATTTGTATGCATTGGAAAAAGCGGATCGTCCATAAAAAGACAATTACAGAGCACAAACCAAGCATCCGTAATGTTTTTCTCAGATAACTTAAAGGAGGCAACATACTTAAAACAGAGAAGATTTTATTGTCCTGTTTTTCCACAACTCCTTATAAATCATTCCATAAAAGTAGCCATCCTGCTTTTATTGATCTGAACTCCATATGAGTTCCTTCGGGATTAACTTTAAAAGCTGTTATTAAGTCCCCTCCAGTGCAAGCATTTTCTCTATCTCCTGCAAATATCATTTGAACAGGGTTGATTTCTTTTCTATTTGCAGTCACTCATGCATCTTTGCTTTTCGTCAGGGAAGATCTGGCTGACCAGAAAACAGGCAAATGCTTGAAATGGGAATTTCTGAGTGGAGATTTGTAATATTGTGTTGGGTGGCTTAACCAGCTTAGCCCACAGCGTAGGTGTCAGATCTGCCTGGCGCCCAAGGTGGCAATAATATCTGAGATGCTTTCAATTATAGATAATGGATGTCGGGATCATCTATGGATTTACTCTGATTCTTTATAACTGTTCCTACATTTGCACGTTGGGGCAGGGTAGCAGGTAGCAGAACCAGGGAGGTTATCTCTGCCCACTCTCAGGTCAAGGTCTATGCTTTGGAAAGCGTTGTTGTCCTGCCTGTAAACTCTGTATTTCTTGGTGCTCGCTCTCAATCTGCCTCATAACATGTCTTAAAAATCAGACCAGTTCCCAGACGTCCCTTCTCCCCTGCCAGTTGCTGGTCTGCAGAGGAAAGGCATGCAGACTTTTCTCTGGTGCCAGGCAGAGGTTAATGGAGGAGGTTGAAGAGCCAGCAGAAGTAGTGCCAGACCAACCCCGTACTGCAAGAGGTGGGCTACTTTGTGCTTTTCTTTAAGCGTGCCAGCTGGCATCGCAGGTCTGCCTCAGGATCACAGCGTCCTGCAACAAATGTTTGCAGTCTCGTGGCTGGAAAGGAAAGCTTCAAACTGTAAAGCGGATGCACCCTGAAGAGGCAGAAAATGTGAGCTGTAAGGTGCCCCAGATGGTTTTGGTTTAGAAAGCAGCTCATCTGATGATCAAACAACTCTTGCTCATATTTTCTGAGCACTGGCAGGGGGTTGGCAGTAATGGCATGGATGAGGATGGTTCCTCGTAGCATTGGACCTGCCGTGGGCGCAGCGGGGAACTGGAGCGGCGTCAGCACCTCTGCACGTGGCTTCCGTTTCTCCATCAGAAAGAAATGGGGACCCACGTTCTTCCCAACCAGCAGAGCAACTTTGCATCCCTCTTCTGTGCTGTCCTCCCTGGTAGGTTTGACCAAGTTGTGCTGGAAGACGTTGGCTGTGAGTTTTCGGTTCCTGCCCACTCTGCAGCACTGCCCTTCCGTGTCGCTGCTGCTGGCTGTGCTGGGCGAGGGACGCACCAGGCACAGCTTTTGAGGGGGCTTTCCCTGTACCCTACTTGGCTGCAGGCTTTTTGGTTTGTAGAAAAAATGTCCTTGGGTTTTCACGAGCAAAACCTATCCTGAACACTCACCCTGTTGTACTGGGTTAGTGCCACCCTGGTTCTAAGCTGAATTTTGCCATACTTTTTCAGTGACATTCTGAGAGTTTAGTTTAGCATGCTTCGTGCGTGGGGCTAATTAAAGAAAAATCATTCTTTAAGCTCATGAAGTGTTTTTTAAAATGTATCCTTCTGGTTTTGCATAGAAGTGCAAATATTCTGCAGCTGCTGAAGTCTGAACGTTAGCGGAGTAACAAGAGAAGCTGCTTCGTATACCCATCAGTGCTGGGGTTCTGTTCGCTGTAATTTGAAATAAATTCCTAAGCAGAGCACTTGGATAGCATGTTCAAGTGCTGAAACCTCTCTACAAACTCGTATTCGCCCCATCCATAATCAAGAATTCTAAGAATGCAAGAGCAGATCTAGGAAGATGGAGGGGACAGAGAAAGACACTTATCCAGCAGTTACAAATCAAAACAAGTTTCTGTGAGAAAATGCTTTTTGTCTGCTTCTTTGTCCCCTGCCTGGGGTATTGTCTGAGAGAAGTGACAGTTTCCGTTCCTTCTCATCAAGTCTCAAGTTTACAGTGTGTTTTCTGAGAACCGGCGTAGAGAAAGGAAACCTCACCCCACCCAGAAGTTGGCATTTTGTGCGTCTGAGGTTAACGGGTGGATCTTAAATTCCCTCATAAATTAAACAGCTGGAGATTGCCGTCTTTTTTATGTGCAGAGAGCGCCTTGTTAGCAACCAGCACAAAAGTTCACGTTCTCAGATGAGTTACTTCGCCTCACTCTTAAATTGCCGCTCATTTTCTCCCTGCACGTTGATTTATGAACTTTAAAACCTACTGTTCAAAATTCAAGCTGCGTTCCCAAGCTGCGATGCTATCAAAGCCACTGAACAGGTCGTCTCCCTTCATGCGGTGTTTAAAATAGTTTTTGCTAAATAATAAGGCACCTTTCTTGTCTTTTCGTTGCATACAGGATTTTGGAGAAGATGATTCCCTCTACATCACCAAGGTAACAACTATTCACATGGGCAATTACACCTGCCATGCCTACGGCTACGAAGAGCTGTATCAGACCCACATCCTTCAGGTGAATGGTTAGTAAATGGCATGTATGACAACCCATGAAAACCTGCCTGTAAACAGAGTTGCGTGTTCATCTCGTTGGCGCAGAGACGTGAAAAGCCACGCACCAACTTGTCTTTGCACGAGGGCAAACGCAGCTCAGGGCTTGCTCACTCCTGCTATCACCCAGGCATTCAAATAGAAAGGTACCAGGCGGGGATGTGTGTAATTACCCGGATCTCCTGACTGTCAAACAAGCTGTCAATAACATTTCTGTAGAGTTAAGAGCAGTGTTTCAAAGCATCTCTTAGACTAATGACTCCTTTTGTCAACAGAAGTGTTGCTTCAATGATTCCTTCTTCCAGAAAATCATTTCTCTTGCATGAAATAGCCCAAGATATTTAAATAAATACAGCACAGTGTTCCCAAAACTAGCTGTCTGACTCCCAGCTACATATCAGATTATTACCTGGTGGTGGTCAGCTTGGTTCGCTGAGGGCTATTTACGTTGGCTAAAGATATGGCCCACTAGGTTGCAAAATGAGGGCAAACTGTTTTACAGGTGAGAGGTTCACATGGGCCGTATTCCAGCATTCTCGTTTGCCTCCATTCCCTGGACCACATTTGTGCCTGGTGAAACTTCTATTCAGGCATTTGCTGTCTTTCTTCTGACCTCAGACTCAGTCAGTCAGATTTAGTTTAAAATTACATTAGCTTAAACCAGCGTTTCGTTGAGGGACCAGCCCGTGGAGCGTCCACCTCCCCAGCAGCAAAATTGTTACTGAACTTTAAACCCATATTTACAGGTGCTAAGATGACCAGCAGTGTCTCCAGAATAGGACACGGGGTAATCCGTTGCTCATTATGGGTCGCTTTTGACATGCTCTGCTATGAAAGTATTTAGTTTTACAGGAAAAATCCGTAACTTTGTTACAGGGGATATATTATAAGGAAAATTAATCTTTAGTTCTTTCTCTGGATGTGCGCAGACCTCTAGAAAGGAGAGCTGTCAGCTGGTAAGAGCAGATAGCTGCACACAGGTTCACAGGGAGAGGCTGGCACGAAGAGAAGCAGTAAACAAGGCGATTTGTGCACTTTCCGGAGCACCGTGGTGGACACGGGGTTTCGGTTTGAGTGCAGCCCGGGTCTGCTGGCTGTGTGTGAGTGCTCCCACCCACCGCGAGTACCTAGAGGAGACCACGAAGCAGCCAGCTCATTTGAATGAAAACTGACTTAATGCTTCTATATCATAATTTGTCATCTTTTGAGACAGTAAACTGTAAAATCTCCGCAATGTGGATAACTAGATTGTGCATGCTGCAGCTGGGAAAATAGGTTTCTTTCCTCAAAGTGCGATTTGTTTGATGGATGGCAGTTGAAAGAAACAAGAGCTAACAACTTAATCCCGTGTATGTTATGTGATATATTATGAGGCCTGAATGGAGTTTAGTTGGCAGACAACAACGTAGACTTTATCGTCACTGAGAATAGAAGGCCCAAAGGCTTTGAAAGTAAAACCAGAAAGCGAGGAAAGCTAGATGGAGCGTGGGGAGGGGTTGCTCCGTTTTGTACTCACGCCTGCCACTTAGGTTTGATTTGTTGTTGAAAGATCCCATTTCCTTTTTAAATGGAAGTTTCACACCACAGCTGCGTGTGTTTTTTCTTACTAATACAAGAAGACTGCTATCCCCCAAAAAACACCCCGCTATCCGTGTTGGCTTTTGAATGCTGCTGTGTAGTCACTAAATACTTCAAGAAATACCATGCATTCTGATATCAACCTAGGCTTGCTAGAAAACACTGCAGGATCTAAAAATCTTTGTCTTACAGCATCTGATATTCCCAAATGAGCCATTAGGCTTGGCAAAGCCAGGTTTTTGCAGTTTTTGATGTGGCTGGCTGGCTGCCCACGTCACTGAATTCTCTCCTTTTCTGCCTGCGTCGTGGCTTCCTCCAGCAACCGATGTTGGGGCAACAGCACCGAGGACAGGACAACAGTGCTTACCTTCAGATGCGTGGTGGGGTTCCCGAGGCAGAGCCCTGCTCAGAAAACCCTGCTCGGTTCTTAGGAACTTAAAGGACAAACGGAGGAATGTCTCTTGACAGGAGTAGAGGGAAGAAACTGAGCTGGGCTGAACCGAGTGAAGATGCCAAGGATCTAAGTAGAGTTGATGGGCTCTGTTCAGCGCTGGGGATTGCCTCTGCCTGTGTGTATCAAACTGAAAACTCCATCTTCAACACAGGAAGGGTTTTGTTGCTTTTTCTGTATTGGACTAAAACTGTAAGAGAATGTGACAGAACCAAGTCAGCCAGAACTCGGGTGTGTCCGCTCGCCTGTCTCCTCCAGGGAGGGACTGGGATGCTTTTAACATCAAAAACACAGGGGCTTTTTATTCTATGAAAACAATCAGATTTTTTTTTTTTTCTTTTTAATAGAGGAAACTCCCAAGTTTCTTTACTGAGAAAGAGCAGAGAAGGAAGAGCCAGCTGGAAGTGAAAGGGTTTGTCCCCAACCCTTCCCAAGCTCACTATGTACAGGCAGGTCCCAACTTTTAGTCTGCGTTTCAGTTAATTTAGTGTTTTTCGAAGCTGCAGTAACTCTTCCAGGGTCCTTTGATCCTTTTTGTACCATGTGGGCCCTGGCTTACTGTTCCCAGTGAGGCCCAGCAGTCCAGCTTACAAAATATTTTCCTTTTATTGTTTTTTTTCTCCTTAAAAGAATCTCATACTAGTTATATGCACCCTCTTCATATGCTGTTATCCAACATATTCTCTTTGTCTTTCTCCTTTATCTCCTTTTAGAACCTAACACTGGCTTGTAGCAACTCGTTGATTAGGTGATATAGGGAATTAGGAAACATGAGCTTAAATAGAAAGCTTAAAACTCAATTTTGACAAAAATTAAAAGTTTCTGGGATTCAGAGCTGCAGTTGAATGTGTTGCAGACTCATCATATTTATAGGAAGTTTACCCATGGAAAACCATGCTTTTATCCCATTATATCATCACAGTTGTTTCTTGTCTTGCCGCTCCACCGTGCCGCACAGCCTGGCCGCGTGCGGGCAGCACTCCGCTTGGGCTGTCGAGCCGGGCTACAACGCAATGCTAAAAGCAACGCCGCGTTGTCTGACCCCGCATCGGGCACTGCACAGTCCAGACGTGTCGAGAGATCCTCTCCAAAGCAGCCTTTCTGCAGGGGAGGAGAAGACTTGTCTTGCGTGACCGCTGAATGGCGTGTGGGGCTTCCCAGCCAGTTCAGGATATCCCAGATAACACGGGCGGATCCAGAGGCTCGTTTTGGTGAGCGGAGGTGAGAATCCTGTGGGGCAGAAAGTGTGAAGACCGCCAGATGATTGCCCCAAACCGCTGGCTCCCATCTTCTGGGCAAGGAGCACGAAGCACGTGTGTGAAATGCAGCCGACGTGTAACTTTTGGCGTGGTAGGTTTGAGTTGAGCTCATCAATCACAGCAGCGGTAAATTTTAAGTTAGCATATTTACACAGCTGGACCTTAATGTCTGTGGAAGAAAAGAACACACTGAAAGGCAGCACAAAGTTTAAGAATGAAAAATTCATCTTGCATGCTGGTATCTTTGATCAGGAGAAGTGAAGAACGGTAGGAAAATTATGTTCTCTCCTACGTATGGATATTGCTTGGGAAATGCGTACAGCGTACACCAACTGTAGGGAGGAAAAGCAATTTATCACTTTCAGGTGGAAAAAGGATTGCTGAGGATAAAGGATCTCATAAAATTGTCATCAACTATGAAAATTGATAGTTTGCAAATCAAGAGACTGCTGAGTGTAAGGCATCATTTTCCTTGCACTCTGGAAAACATCAGCATAAATCAGAATGTTGTATTTCTTGAAAACAGTGTTAAAATGCCATTTGATCCTTGGCCCATTTGTAAGGGTCCAATAGGACAATTTTTCCGGTAACAGAAAGGTGTTTTAGACACGGATGTTTTGTTAACGTGCCTTTTCAAGAGAAAGCGTACAAAGCTACAAACTCCTTTCAAATCATAAATGGAAAGATTAAAACATCTCAAGTAAGTGATTAATCTAGTAATTATTATTAAGCCCCGGAGTATGTAGGTCCTATAGCAGCAGTGTCTGTCTTGGGGGCTTGATGCCGCCGTCGGTGCTCATCGTCTGCTTTAGCACCTGAGCTGTTTTATTGTAATGAATTGGTCTGCTCACAAGCAAGGTGCTGCTCAGTATGCAGTAGTAGGCAATCTACCCCATCTCCTACTTGTCTGAATGCCTCTTTTTTCCCCACTTTGCTTAAGATAATAGCATTTTTATATTGCCTTTGGCTGCAGACATAGTAATGGTTAGCAATGATGTATATTCACCAAGGGAAATAGCAAAGGATCAGCCATATATTCCAAAGTCTGGAGCTGAAATCTTTGCAAGTTTAAAGTAAAATGTGCTTACTTGGAATGTATTAATTTGTAGCAGGGACAATAAAAATGCATTCTGCAGTTTGCTGTTATCACAAGGCAGTTGCATGCAATAACTTACCTGTGCAATGTATTGTGGAAGACAAGGGAGAAGAAGTAAAAAGTTTAAAAACAGAAGGAGGAGGAAAATGGTAAGAGAGCAGGAATGGAGGTGCAACACTTATTTTTGTAGGTAAAAACAAGCAGTTTTCTTATTAATCGCTCTTGAAAAGACACCTTGCTGTAATTTGAAGTTAAGCTAATTTTCATACAGAACATTCATTCAGTGTCTAGGACCCCTGAGCTACTTTTTGCAGTATAAATCTGTTGTGTTTTCAGCTCCGCAGGTAAATTATGTGCATTGCTCACATGCAGTATGAGGCAAAAACCTGAGAGGTGCAAGTAAACTCCGCTTTGTGAAGGAGTGCCCTGGTTTTAGGGAGCGCGATCCATGTGGCACTCATTGGGAGCGCCGACGTGAATGTCCATACGAAGAGAAAAGCCTCACACAAACCGTTCTAAGAAAACCTGGTCAGCCCACACTGGGTTTGAGAGCGTTAAGTAGGTGATGTTTGGGGCAGGCTCTCTCTCTGGTAAGAGTTGGTGGGTGAGGAGACACCACTGGGCTTGGAGTATAATTGCTGTGGTGTCTTTGGCCATTTGGGATATGTTGGAGAAGGGCTTGAGCCTGGCTGGGGGATCTCCATCTCCCCTGGAGCTGGGCAGGCGTAGGCAGGCGGCCGTATCCTGGCAGGAGCAGAGCTCTGCGTGGGGCACAGGACCTCACAGGCTTTGCTCTGGAGCTGGTTCACATGTAGTTGCCTGCAAGCATGGGCACCCGGGTCTGTCTGCAAGAGACTGGGGCAGGAAGCCCCAGGCAGAGAGGGTGGGCATTTCTTCTGGGCTGGAAGAGGCAGGCTTGTGCCATCTGGAGAATTAGGAAAGTGCCTGGGGACATTCAGTGTGAACTGCCCGTTGACGTCGCCAGGATTTGGGCATCTAACCTGCTTGGGTGTTGTAAGTTTTTTCCTATGCGTTTGTAGGAGACACACCACCTCTCCTCTAAGAGTCTGAATAAATCACATAGGCTTCCAATGGACCTCAGTTCCTAAATCATTTCGTTCTAAAAATGGTACTAGTAGCAAGCAAATCGTAGGCGAGACAAGCGTTGAGTGCAGGACCTTCATAAAATTCTGTCGAAGTGGACAAAAATTACTATCTTTATCCTGTCGTGCCAGGAGACACTGACTTGCAGAAGTTTAAATTAGTTTTCTGAGGTACAGAGGGAATCAGAACCTCCTGACTCTCAGTCTTGTTCCCCTGAATTGCTTGGGTGCTGCCCCTTAAATGGACGCAGGGACGGCTCTGACAGCCGCCAGCCCTTCCCGGCCGCGGATCGCTCGCTCCGCTCTCCTTCCGCTTGATCTGCCGGCTCCCGGAGTCGGAGGAGCTGTAACCCTGACAGCCATGGGAGGAAGAGAAGATGAAAAGCCAGTAAAGGCCTTTATTTAGAATTTGCAAACTCAATTTAATAAAACGAACCTTGTCTTTTTGGTAACCATCTCATTAAAAAGCTTTTAGGTGGTGTTTTACTCGCTGCCCTCCATCTTACAACACATTTTCTTTTCTTCTTGAGTAAAGGCAATAGAATTATTAAGCTCTTAGGTGGTGTTTTACTCAGTGCCCTCCATCTTACAGCACATTTTCTTTTCTTCTTCAGTAAAGGCAATAGAAGTAAGCCCACAGGTCCTGTGCAGCCGTGGAGCGCGGAGCCATTCCTTTGCTAGAAGTCCCCAATTTTTTTTGCCTCTCGAGCTGCCCCTAGGCATTTCCTCTCAGATTACACTTGAACAATCTCTGGCTTTTAAAGCTATAAAACACAAGTAGACTTGAGGGCTTTCTGTCGTGGCTGATTTCCTTCCAAGCTGATGACTCAGCTCTAGTTAGTACTTGGCAGCTGGTAGGTAAGATAGAAGCAAAATACATCTCCCTCTGTTAAGGCCCATAAAAAATAGAAAGATGGAAGGTATATGCTGGTGAGTGTAATTATTTAAACTATCCCCATATGGATATATAGACACATAACAAGCTGCAAAGACAGATTTCATTTTATTCTAAAGCAACTGTTAAGTCAATTTAATTTTGCCAGTCCTGGAGCCTGCTAATGGACAATATAAAAGCACAGCAGTGAGTTAGGTACCTTAGGCCAGTGATCTCCAGCAGAAGTTTGTTATTGACTCATTCAGGCTTTCTAAAAAACCCCACAGATTTTCCTCAATCCTCCGCTAGTGCTAGCAGGGGTTATGTGTTTTCCTCGAGGAAGAAGTTGGGCCCCCACGTATCACATCCGCATTGGACTCTGACCGTGGTTCTACAAAACTGTCCGCCTTGCAACAGTTGTATCATGAGTCCCAAAATCTCCTAATCTTGTAGAAAAGTTGGCTGCTTGATCATGAAACACAGCAATCCGTGACCACCTTCAAGTGCCATCAGCCATGACAAGGCGCATTCTCACTTTTCCTTTATCATGTCCCTTGAGGTGAAAACAAGGGAAGTCCTGCTGATTTTTTTCACTCATACTGCAACATTGCAAATTCTCTTGAAAGTATGTGAGTAAATTGTTATGGAACGGTTAATGGGTGATAGTAAGTCTTGTTGATTTGAGCAATGCAGGTGACATGATAGAAAATCAATGAGCTTGTCTGAAATTGTAATATAATTAGTAGTTCTGTCAATTGAGTATATTAAGTAGTTCAGAGGGGCCTTCCTGAAACAAGGTAAGTCGTGTTTTGAAAGCCTCTCAGAAAAAAAGCAAAGTAATTTATAAACACTGTATTTGTTCGGAATAACACGTAGTGAATGTACAGGCTATTTCCTGGTGGGTATTTAATTAAAGTGTTGAATGATATGCTACTTCTAGTAGGCAAGAACTCCAGCTCCTTCCTTACTAGATTCAGTGAAGGTTTGGAGTTTATACTTTAATTTTTAAATATACAAGTACCCGCCTTAGGTTTTAATCCAACTTCACTGAAGTTCAATCAGTCGCTTAATGAAAGAAAGCAAGAACGGTCTAATCATAAAATCAGATACTGAGGTTGCTCTCTGGCATTGGTTTATTAGTTTACTCCTTTCTATTACTATTTTCTGTTTTCCAGCCCCAAAGTTGGGCAGCAGAAAAATCACTGGTTGCCTGTGTGCCGCGCGTGGCTCAGACGCCGTCGGAAGGCAGTGGCTCTCGAGCCGCCGGCGAGGGGTGAGTCTAAAGTCGCTGATTCCTTGTTTCCCGCAGTGCCGCCCGTGATTCGCGTCTACCCTGAAACGCAGGCGCAGGAGCCTGGCGTGTCGGCGAGCCTCAAATGCCACGCCGAAGGCATCCCTAATCCCCGAATTACCTGGCTGAAGAACGGCATTGATATCCTGCCAAAGCTATCCAAACAGCTAACGCTCCTAGGTAAGAACAGAATTTTGATTAATTAAAGTGTTGTAGATGGGGATTAAGGAGGATTATTTTGCACTTTAGACTAGAAGATCTTGGGCTTTCGCTAAGCCACCGTTGTTGGAAATTGTGTTACAAAACCCCTGTTCTTTCTTTTTGTCTTTTTCTCCTGGGCGTTGCTTGGGGAATACGGTATTGATTGATGTAAGTGGTAACGGCGTTCTGTCAAACGGCCGTGCGCCCGGTTCCCCACCGCCTCGCCTCTGCTGTGCAGCCGCGCGGATCGGAGGAGAAATGCGTGGAATTATTTGCTGAGGCGTAGGCAGTGCGCTGGGTGCGGGTCAGCCCAGAGTCGGGCTGCGGTTCCCCTGTCTTCCCATGCCCACCTCCCCAGAGGGAAGCGGGCGCTGGACTCCCGCTGGTCCTTGTTCAGATGAGGGTGCAGCGGACGCAGTGAAAGGCGGAAATATTTCTTTGCAGTTTTCTGTGTAAAAATATGAAAAACCTCCCGCCACCCCCACCCAGTCTGGCTGTGGCGTGTTGCAGTCCTCAACCAGCGTTGGCAACACGGGTATCCCTGCGTGGTTGGGTGCAACGTGCCAAAATTTTCCAAAGGCTTGAGGCAACCGTCCCACTCCAGAACGCCGAACGAGAGGAGGAACTGTAGAAAGACCCCTCCCAAACCCAAGTTTTTGGTGATCTGATGAAGAACGGATTGTAAAATTGAAGTGACTTTTTCTCCACTAAAGCCAAAGCGCTTCTTTTTTTAATCAAGAAGAAATAAATGAAATGTAGTTTATTGTTTACACTTGGGATTGTTCTCCATTTGTTTCTGGCAGAGAGAGTGTAAGTGCTGATGGAAAGAAGCAAAACATCAGCTCTGCTGGGAATCCCCCAAACACCTCTAGTTATGTACGGGGAAACGTCATGCTTAAGGGTGGGTGTCAGGAGGATGGGGCCAAACTCTGTTCAGTGGTGCCCAGCGACAGGACAAGGGGCAACGGGCACAAACTGAAGTAGAGGAAGCTCCAGCTGAAGATGAGGAAGAACTTCTTCCCTCTGAGGGTGACGGAGCCCTGGCCCAGGCTGCCCAGGGAGGCTGTGGAG
>Ga0181612_172953_pt1 | contig 16243 bp, 15 predicted proteins | sample HoacroProtozoa21_FD_119630 | JGI IMG/M metagenome (GOLD analysis project Ga0181612, IMG submission 119630) | Hoatzin crop microbial communities from Cojedes, Venezuel. Combined Assembly of Gp0051906, Gp0051904, Gp0051908
CACCCTTTCCCTGGTGAGGGAGGCATAAGTTACACTGCAGCAGTTGCATGCTCCAACTCATCTGCACTAAGCTCCAGCTCCTAAATCTTTGAACCTTTTCTCTCTCCTTGTCTCCGGAGGGTAAGCTAACGCACCACAGCTGCACTCACACCAGTTGGAAAAAGTCCTAATTGCTCACAGAAGTGCAGCTGCCCTCATTACTCAGCCTGCCCTCCAAACCTATTTGTGAATCTCCCAAAAAGCAAACCGATATCCAAGGCAAAACAGACTTTCTGCAGCTTGTTTTTCAACTGTGAAGCCAGGCTTCTGACGACAGAAAGGTATGAATCTAGAACACAGGGTGCAACCATCCTCTGCCAACAAAAGATGCAAGGTCCCAAGTCTGCTAGGAAAGAAGATTCAATTTTTAAAACCATTTTTTTCTCTCACCTTACACAGAAAAAAGTGTCCCAGGAGGGCACTCATTGTAAAAGCATATTTCCAAACGTACCCTTTTCCAAGAAAAGCAAATTCTTATTTCGTTAGTCTTCTAACACAGAAAATGGGAAACAGTTTTTAATAGCATCATAAATCACAACCCTACCTGAAGAGTCTGCACTGAATTCATAGGTAAGAATACAAGCCCAGGCAAGGCCTTTAAGGCATCTCAAAAAAAGCAAATACACTTTTTTTCCCCCTCTCGATTGGTATTTGCCCCCCTCTGATTTCCACAATGAACAAGTACACACTCTTATAACTCCTGTGCGTGTCTGTGACCCCATAATATGCCAATAAAAGTAATTAATGAGGTAGATCATTACCCTGAGACAAAGACTAGTGGTTGAATTTTAAGCAGGGATGAGAACTCATAGCATCCATTTATGTTAACAGACAACAAAAATGCCAAGCACCTCTACAGAAAGACTCCCAGTGATTTCACTCAATTTCACACTGTAAACTGAAATTAGACTAACACCAGCAGTGGTAATGGATTTATTTTGGTATGACTGCAGCTGTGAAACAACCAGTTTTATCATTGAGAGTCTGAATTCTTTTGCTATGAGTTCCACGTGGGCCTTGGAGGCAAAATGAAACCTTACAGGCACATCTTGTTTTGTATTGAATCCAACTGCCCATACTGCAACTGACTGTAAGATAGGTAACCACAGTAATGTTTCTTATTTCTTCTGTAACCTCTGAGCAAAAACAAAGTGATCCTGATGCCAAGACATCAGGCAGTTAGAGATATCTGTGCAATAATTATGCCCTGAAAATAAAACAAGAATCAACTCTAACTCAGTAGCAAGTATATCAGTCACTCGTAGTATTAGCCTCTCTCAGTCAAGAAAATGTTAATACTTCAAGCAAAACTCTGCTGGGAGGATTAGAAGAAATGACAAAAATTTTATTGAGTGGAAGATACTGTTTAGTCCACAAGGTAGTTCTCTGAGCTGTAGTAAACTTAAATGTCTCTATGAATGCAGACTGTGCTGAGAACGAACATAAATAAGCTTACAAGGCAGAATGAAGCTTCCCTTCCTTCCCTTAGTACCCTGCATCTAATTTAAACCAAGCAACTCTATGTGGCTCATTGCGCTGATATGATAACATGGTGACATCTCAAAAGGTTTCATCTGTTTGAGAGCAACACCGTAATATCGTGGTTGGAGTGTTTCCAGTTGAGCTCCAGCCCCAGGATCTGAGCGCTGTGGAGTACAGCATGCTGCACTGACTAGCACAGACCCATCTTGCAGAGGTCTGTCTCCTACTAAGCTTCACCCCCAAGTCAAGAAAGTTCTAAGGCAATGAATTTTAAGAGTATTTGCATGTCCTGCAATTTTGGAACCAACTGAAAGGAGCATTAAGGACCAACAGTCAGAGGAAGTGTAAGAATCAAATATATACACTTGCAACTTCACCACAGCAAACATGTACTCCCCACCAAACTCCAAAGGTCAAATTTAAAAGCCTTCTGCCTGCTTTGTTAAAGTTGACTTATTCCTAGGACTAAGTAAATTTAGCTTCTACAAAAGTGCCTTACATTCCCTCTTACAATACCTCTAGCAGCAGAGGTAGCATACATGAGCCATCAACTCCCCCTGCTCCTCCTCAGAGTAAAGCAGCAGTGAGCATTTTGAGCTTTGTCCATTCTCATGCTGCAACCTACCGCTCGTACCAGCACAATCTCCAGCTCTTAAATCTACACGTCTCAGAGCTAGGCTGCACCAACCTCCTGCTCGCATTTCACAGAGAAGCAGGAGATGCAGATTGCCCATTACTCACAGAAAACATAAGAGCAATCGGCATCAAGATGGTCATGCACCCAAAGGTATGATCAAATTTTAAGAGAACCAAAGGTCCACAAATCCCACATTTGTACAAATTTACATTAATATTTCTCTGTGTACCTATAATGGGCATGAGCCACTGATGTTAAGGCCCGCTGCTGTTCTTCCTCTTTCTCTTCCAAACGGGACTTCCAGTGGTTCCAAAACTTCTGCAGCACCTGAAACAGAACAAAAAAGACATGACAAAACATAGATATCAAGGGAGGAGAAGAATGCAAAGAAAGAAATTATTAAATGTTCTATTAAAAATGCATGCTGCAATGGTTGACTCCTGCACTTCTTCACATACCAAACTTGGTTTATAACCTGCTATGAATTTTTCTGCTAAAAGAAAAAAAAAATCACCATAACATAGGAAAACCAAAAACTAAAATAACGTATCTACGACTGACAGTTGACTTACACAGGAGATTTTCTGTGACTATTGGTATTTAGGAACAAAGCTGCTGATTTAATTAAAAAGTATTTTGTAGGTGAAAGTGGAAGCCAATAGGACAGCTCAAGAAAAACTAACAGAAGAATAAAAAAACGTCAAACTCACTGTAACTTGATGATGACGGTATGACAGATTTTTTCTCATTTGCTGAAGATGAGTGTTTATGACATTCTGCCAAAGACCCTTAAACCCAAGTTTCTGTAACAACAAGAAACGTACATAACCTTCACATAATCCAAACCAGCAAGCACTGGTAAGTTTAGAACTGGCTGCTTCTTACAGTCTATGTGTGATGCTACTCCTTGCAATAGCTAAGATTCATGATCTTGTCATCAAAGCCATGCATCAATTTCTTCTCACAAATTGTCACTTCTCCAGCTAAACTAAAATTCCCAGGGTTTTATTGCAAGACATCTAACTCCTTAGTCAGCTATCAACACCACTACCCAAGTCCTTTCCCAGTCTCTCTCCTCCTTCAGTTCAAGATTAACAACTTGCTCTTTATCAAAAACAGAAAAGATCCACTTCCCTCTTAGCTCTCCTCTGCACAAGGTCAACAATCCCACAATGCATTGACTCGGGGATGAACGTGGTAAATAACATTATGAAAGCATCATGCCTTAAAGTGCTCTTATAGTCACTAATGTTTTCAATCTATGATCCAGATGGGTTTATTGCCATTCTTTTGATGATCGGTACTGATCCACACTTGAAAATAAGTCAGTTCCAAAAAAGCTGGAGCTTGTGCCCGCCTTTCAGACAGTCCTCAATGAGGACTGTCCTCTTTGTTTTTAAAAACAAATAAACAAAAAACCACAAAACCAAAACAAAAGCAACAAAAAAAACCCAAACCACTCACTCAACTACCTACACCTGCAACAAGCTAGCTTTCGACTCACATGAAAAGAAGCACGTATGCAAATAATTCTTGTAGCAAAACAGTGTGCACAGACAGAAACATTTAGGGTAGAGGTGAGAAGAAGAAAAAAAAAAATCAGGGAAGACCAAGGGGAAAATGCAATCTCATGGTGAAATGGCCAGGCAGCACGATGGTAGCCCAATATCATCAAAATTAATCTGCTACTTCACCAGTTTCCCAACTGGAAGAATAACTATTTTGGAGAGCAGCTTCCGCATTTGGATTCAGCCAGCAGATTCCAGAATAGTTGGAATTTAGAAACCTGATGCCTGATCCACACTCACCATGGCAGAAAATGGTGCAACCCCCACACCACTGTTAAAGGCACACTGCCAGTCAGAAGTACTCGAATTCTCTCCACAGCCTCTTCCACCTGACACAAAACAGTGCTCTTACCAAAAGATGATGCTTGTAGTGCTTTTCAGCCAGCTCACGCTGTCGAGTCTCTTCCACACACAGTACAACATCTGTCACTGAGTTAAAGTATCTTCCACACACCACCACCCAGCCTGGTAGATACACAACCTTCTCCACAGAGGGGCACTAAATCTCCATCTCAATTTCCTTCAGTATTTGAATTTCCAGCACTGTTATCTGCCCAAGTTTTGATTACAGTCAAGTTTTTAGATTTTGCTGGCTTACCACAACACATTTCTGAGTCACTGTTAAGTAAGGAATTCCTTGCCAACCTTAAATTATCTTCTGCAGGCTCTTAGCTCTCAACATGCTAACATGCTGTAATTGCAACAGTTTTATTAATTATTAGTATGGCCTTACACACATCTTTTTATTAATAACATGTTCATTGTCACCCACGCTACTGCACAACATTCCTGCTTATTAACCAGATCTTTCCCCCATGGAAATGCTTTAACTTGTCCCCATTAAGGACTAAATACAGATTGGATACAATGCTTCCAGTGCGCAAAGACTCTCCATAAGGCAACCCTTGCTGCTAGTTTTTCAACGTCCTTTTGGTGAGCACGCATTCTTCTCCTGCATTCCCATGACAGCCGCCAATCAGAGAAACACTGCCGGACTATCCTGCTTCGGTGATGCTCTTGGGCCAGCTCTAGAAAACAAACACACAAATTACTCATGACTTGTTCCATCCTGGGCTCATTTATATCAGATGAGGCCACGGCATTTAAGCCACTGGTTCTGAAGTGACAGAAGCTTTAACACTGAAAAATGGTGGTAAGAATTCACAGTAACACTCAGCTATGGACCATACTCTTCCTATTGCTCACAATGGCAGTTTTAAAGCAGTAACATATTATACTGACTTAAGAAGGGTAAGTTAAGACACTGTATCACTTGTTGGACATACACAAGCTTGCTTACATTTCACCATGCTCCTACTAGTTCCCCGATACCCAAGCTGGACTCTTTTCACTACCACCGATCAATAGCCGGATCACACAAATGTCTGAACTTATTCCAGAGACTTCAGGGGAAGAAACACAAGAACCAGTGTAATTGTCTGTATGAGTTGTGATTTTCTGATTATCAAGAAAATCCACACACAGATTGACCACTAATAGTCCTGAATACATCCTTCTCAAGATACCTCAGTCAGAACATAATATGCAATGCACAAGCTTTCGTCAAGGGAAGCACAAAGCATTTTCTTTGAAATCACACGGAAAGCAGGTGATCTTCCTGACAGTTCAGTATACAGCCTTAGCTAGCCAGGCCGGTGACAGTGTACAGTCCAAGTTGTGTCTCATCATCTGTTGAGCAAGCAGAAACATTGCAGCGTCTCCTAGCATAGACAAAAACATCACTGTGCCCTAAGCAAAGGGGCTGAGCCCTGTTCTGTCCCAACTCACCATTCTGATGTTTCTTTGCTCTGTGGAGGTTTAAGTATCCCAGCCACGTTTCCATGCATCTCTTCAGTTCCCAGTGCTGATGGTGGGTTACTGCCCTACTCTCCTTCTGCTTATCATTCTGGCTGTATAAATATAGCTCTCGCCACTGCAACCAAGCCTGACAGAACGATTGAGGAGGGAGTGCAGAAAGGGGAAAAAAAACAGACAAAATTAAGGAAGTAGAACAAAAAGAACACAAAGAATACACAGGCAACAGGAAATTCCATGTAAAATCTAAAGGTGAAAGCCATGAGCAATGAGGTTCCTCCCTACAAGAGGGGAAAAAATCCCAACAAACAAAAATAAACAAACAAATGCGAAACGAATGTCAGCACAGAAAAGGTCAAAGAACGTCAATATTTAACTTCTTTTTTCCTTTTTTTGATTACTTTCACACTTTTTCCATTAAAAGGTCAAAATAATACTTTGGACAACAGGCTTTCTTTCAGACGGAGTATTTTCATATACAAGAGAATCGCATCTTGAGGTATAAGATTTCCCAAGTCACAAGTTTATCTCCTCAGTAGCATACTGACCTCAAACAGGCAGTGTTGCCATCTTACAGTGAAGGCTGAATTAAACACCATCACCTGTTTTTAATGATACGGACAAAAAGCCACAGTTCCAGTGAAAGACAGAAGACCATGCTGTTGTCACTTCAGCTAAGATGAGCAACTTACTGAAGGAACTGACAAACTCTCCAGAATATGAAATGCTTGTACTGTATTTTCTTACCCCCAAATGGAGATAAAGACACTTACAAAAATGCATCAGGACATGAACACTGTCTCACAAAGAAGCAAGGTGCTGTCAGACAGCTGACTGGTGCTATCTTGTCTCCTAACGGGACAGCAGACTGGACCTCTGTGGAGTTCAGCGTTCTAGAGAGCTGCATGCAATTACCCATCAACACCCTGCTCAAAATGCCACAGCTCCAAACTCACATACCTGTTTCCTTTTACCTCTTATTTACCTGTGGCTAGGTCTCTGCCCGAGAGAACTCTGATATTTTCACTATCATGAAACATTGCCTAAGACAGTAATAATTCCTTTGGTCAGTCCGCTTCCCAGCAAATACAAGACATGGATCCAGTTTGCTTTGCCTAGATTTCTTGTTAAGAATTTTTTCTTGTAAAAAAATTGTTTTGACCTTCTTCACAGAATATCTCAAGTTGGAAGGGACCTACAAGGATCACCGAGTCCCACTCCCTCCTCCTTGCAGGACTACCTAAAACTAAACCATATGACTAAGTGTTGTCCAGATGCTACTTGAACACTGACAGGCTTGGTGCTGGGACCACTTCCCTGGTGAGCCTGTTCAGTGACCGATGACCCTTGCAGAGAAGAACCTTTTCCTAATGTCCAGTCTGAACATCCCCTGACACAGCTTCATTCCATTTCCTCATGTCCTAGTCCATTTCCTCTAGTCCTCTTCTATCACAAGCATCGCAATTTGCAAAGCACATTAGTATAAGGCCTATTTTTTATTAATCTGCAACATATTAGTCACAAGTGCATGCAACTTAAGCATTAGAAATGGTAGCAGCTGGAGCTCCTGGGACTTACTCGAAATTGTAGGCTCTGGGCCCAGTGCTGCAGAGCCAAAACATTCATTTTGTGTCCAGTGCAGTTCTGGTAGTGTTGTCTTCTCCACACTGCCCACGAAATGCTGCCAAAACAACGTTACAGACATGTACAAACGCAGGTTCCGTAGTTTGGTGCAAAAAAATCACCTTCCTCTCACTGGCAAAATGTATGAACAACAAATTCACAGTCTGTGGGCGTACCAGAAGAATTTAGAAACACACTCCACACCCCACCCCATCCCCCTCCCCCCCCAAAAAAAACAATGGGGGAACAAAGTCATCTTAGGAAAAGATAACAGAGCACAGGTAAAAAACATGGCCTTATAGTCTGTGCCTCTCTGCCTGTTTCCACTCCATTCTTACCGCAAACAGCTTCTTTCCCTGAATGCCAGTGCCACAGCCTGCATCCCATGTTTTGTCCTTCGAACATCAACATAAACCAGCCAGCGCTGCCAGGTCCTGAGCAATTTTTGCTTCTTTGCTGTGCACAACACAAAAAATTACAGCATCTTAAGTTCATGTAAGAATTTGGCATTTTTTAACCACTCCGTTACACCACTTGTCCCTGACCTCCAGCCCCTCAACCTGCAGTGACACCGCGTGGGAACCCCTGAAACAGCCTGCAGAGCCGCAGCCACGGCGGCCCACCCTGGCTGAGGGTGTCACACTGACAGGGATCTCTGAAACGCTGACAGCACCATGCCACTTGCTCAGAGCAGTGTGAACCACCAGACAATGGCACTGCTTTGTCTTCAGTGCTTACAGGGTATATAATTGTATAACAATATTCAGCGTAACAACCTTATTGGGTAAGAATTACAGGATTTTCATTGGTTTGTTTAAAAAAAAAAAGTTCATCAGGTTCATCAGTAGCTTTTCAAGAGTTATTCTCTATTGCAAGCAGAGAAATCAACCAGAAACAAGTCAAGCTTACTTAGCAGGCTGGTCATGCAGCTAAAAACAGAAATGGTGTCACAAATTCCAGTTTACCACATTATGCAGTGCACTGCACTTTCTCCTCACAACAGTCTGGCTTGTCAGAACTGACACTATTGAAGCACAGTTATCAGAAAAAACATCACTGATTTTATGCCTCTTCACAATTTTTTTTTTTCAGATTTCCTTATGATCTGGTGAATTAAGTATTAACCTACCTTAAACCACGTCACTTTCCTGTCTTTTTGACTAAGTAACACACAGCTGCTTCTGTAAGTACTCTGGCCTCACTCAATAAGAAAGGAAATCCAGATAGCCGATCAATTTGATTCCAAAGGTGCAAGTCTCTATAATATTCCGAGGCTACACTCATATGCAAAGAGACCAGTCAACTTATTTTGCAAATCAGCACAGAACAAAACCACAGTATCATCAGTAAAAGAGGGTCATCCTCCCCTTCGGGGAAACAGATATTCCCTGAAACCAAAGGAAGTGGCAACTGATACAGACAGTAGGATCAGTAGGACAAATCCGTCGCAGAACAAAGAAGCTACATAAGACAAGGGGCACTTCAAAAGTTTGGGCTTCTTTCAGTTGCAAGACACACGCTGGAAGGAGTAGTGAATACAGATAAAATATGTGCAGTCAATAACACAGGGAATTAATATCTAATTTCTATAGCCACAGTGGACAGAGAATTCTAGTAACACATTCTATAAAAAAAAAAAATCTAGTTGAACACATACTGTGATAAAGTAAAAAAAAAAAACACAACACAAAACAGCACAAGAAAACCAAACCCACACAAAAACCCCAACCAAACCACCCCCCAAAAAACAAACAACACGATTCAGAGCAGATGGAGAGGCCCTTAAGCTTATTCACTGGCATCCCTAAATAACTATATAGCTACACAGCAGTGCACCAAATGGCCCCCCCGCCCAGCTTTAGACAGACAACCATCTGTACCTAAAAGCATTACAGTTCCATAGTCTGGGGGAGGCCAATGCGCAAACGTGTGCAAGGGACAGAGATTCTGTGCAAATGTTTCCCCTTGGAAACGCCCATCTCAACACGTCCCCAAATAAAGGTAGTTACCATCACTTCGACACTTACCGTGAGACTCTGCAACGTCATATTTCTTCCTCTTTCCTTGTTGTTCGCATACGTAGGCTTTCCAAGCCTTGAATATCAAACTATGGAGTACATGCCTGAAAAATTAAAAAAGCGCCATTCTGTGAAATAGCTTCCAATGCCTAGAAGCGGGATTCTTTCAAGTTCAGTTGCACTCTAAAGATGTATTGGATAGGAAATTTTTACTGCATCCTGAGACAATGACAAAAAAACAAAAGGGGGGGGGTGGAAGGGAGAAAAATAATGACAATAAGCAATGAAGACATCGCTCTTGGCCGAGAGGTACTGTTAATGATGCTTGCTTATTGGTATTAACAAATCCTTCAGAACCTAAGGAAAATTTCTTACTGCTATATACACCCACTAACAGGAAGTCATTTCACAAACCTGTAATGGCTGTCTGCTCTGAGGCCTAGCTTCCTTTCTCTGCAAGCCGTCCACCACTCCTTCCACTCTCCAAAAGTTTTTTGAAGAATCTTGTGGTCATAAAAGCATCTAAACAGTTGAAAGATCTGGACATGGGAAACTTCATACAAGAATCCACGTTGATCACAAATCAGTTTTCAAGAAGATTATGCTACCTCTTTTCCAGTCTTGTCTGATTAGATTAACAGCATCTAATTGCATTTAAAAACCACTACCCCACCACGGCACTTTATTCCAAGACTCTCTGAAGCATGACAAGAAGCAACCAGCTTACTGACTGTAAATACTTCACATAGAGTCATGGAAGGCAAAACAGATGCTGTTAACTGACTTGCCAAATAGCGGAGTGCCAGTTGACTTCAGACCTATAAAAAACTTACATCTTCTGTCTTCAGTTCTGCGTTTTACTCAAACAACCCGCTCAGTTGATAACAATACGTGTATTTGCCTTGCTAATTCTGTTCTTTTTTAACACAAAATATTTTTATGTATAAAAACAAATACCAAAGCTACTTCACATTTTATGATGCTTTGATATTTCCATTGTGTTCTTAGAAACAGCACGCTGATCTTAAGTCATCCCAAATTTAAAACCTTCCCAAATAACACTTAAACAGTGTCCAGGAAGTTGCACATCGTCTATCCTAAAAATGAAGCTGTTCATCTGCTCATATACCTTCTCCTTCCGGTGGATGCGAAAACATGCACAAAATGTATTCACAAGTCACATATGACCTTCAAATTCTTTAACCTCAGCAGAACAGTCTCTACTTTTATATCCACATTTAATTAACACACATGTGACCAGGTAAGAAGTGACACTACATTTCAACTGAATTGTGAACAATTAAAAATTCAGACATAGAAGGGTCTGCATGAGGGAATTAGGATTTTGATCACCTAACTAAAAATAATGGTCATAATCTACCATTTCAAGCAATTTTTTTTATTTTTTTTTTTAAATACTCTCTCAAACATTCTTCCATGTGGTCAAGATGACCTGGGCAGCAGCCTAAGAACCAGAAAGTCTTATCAACTGCAGGACGAATTTCTCATCTCTTTGTATTTCTGATGGAGAGAAGGATAACAGCTAACAAACATAAAACACATAAGCCCAAACTCAGAAACTTCAGTCACAACTATCCCACTGGCTTAATAAAATTGGTCATGTCTGCAATAACAACAGGATTAGGCCCAGAATATCTATAGGTCCCTCAGTGAGACACACATGAATCCTCACACAAATTGCAATTCATAGCTACCTACCCCAAGCCAAGTCATTCCAAGCACTCAAGCAGAAAAGAAAAAGAAAAAATAAATGAGCTATACATGAATTTTTTGGACTTTGTGCACTGACAGAACATTGCAAATAAAAGCTATGGAGAACTGGGGACTCTTAAATCTAAAAAGGCAATTAATTATTGCTTATGTTCCTTGCTGAACTTTATAAAATGTATTTCCACTCATCCTCCTAAAACAATAAAATAACCATTGTCCTGAATTTACACATGGCCGAAGTAGTGCAAATTCAGTATTACGGGATAGCAAGAACGTTAAGGTTCACAGGACAACTTCCATTCACCAACGAAGGCAGACATCGTCAGAATGTATTTGATACAGGACAATGAAATCGGATAACTAAAGGCCCGATCTTACTCTGACTGTAACAAATGCAGGTCTTTCCCCTGGGAACTGCTTCAGTTCCCAAGGGTGCGGTCAAACAAGAATGAACATGCAAATTAAAGCAAAACAAGAAAAGAGTATCAAAGTGTTGGTATTCAGTAGCTGACAGAACACTAACAACAGAAACGAATTATCTGTCACAGGTATTTCAGTGTCAGACAGATACAAAGCATATATAGAAATACATTAGGAACAACAGTGCAAACAGTAAAATGAAATTAATTTCAAGATCTATCTCTACTTATAACTTTGAAAACCAGTTAAATTTAAAGCAGGTATCACAGTCATACCCCATGCACGTATGGTTCAACTTCAACAAGACAACCACAATCCCTACGAAATTAGTTAGTAAAGTTTAATCACGATTATTAAAAACCAACAAAAAGCAGGAGCAAGAAAGGTATTCAAAGAAACCTTCAAATGATCTCAAAACACATCCAAATGTTTTCTTGGCAGCCAGTACTCTCTTAGCCCAATGGCAGAGCACTAAATCACATTAAAAAAACAAAAAAACAAAAAAACAAACAAAAAAAAACCACAAAAAACACCCAAACCAAACACCTTTGATTTCTGGAACTTTATCTACCTGGCTTTGGAAGGGAGAACTTGTCCAAATGTCTTTTTTGCCCACAGACAGAAGAATTTCCTTGCTAGATATCTGGAATATAAGGAAAGGTTAGTTCTCTTAGTACTCTTCCTCTGCTAATTCCTGGGCAGCAGTAAAAATAGGAACTTGTACACGAGTTTCAGTAATAAAACTAAGGGTCTGGTTTAACAGAGATCAACGCATACACGAAACATTCACCAAGCATAAACAGAGGCCCATGCAACATTGCAAGACTTGAATTGGGACACACTTGTTCAGGAAACCTAGGCAGCTGAAGTGTCCTCCAAGCAGCCCACTTACACCCAGTGATACTAATGAGCAGGCTGCTGATTAACTGGGGAGCCTTTCTGTGATTTAGACGCGATAATACCACTGTTTCCCTGAAGTCAACCAGGTAAGTCAGACTTGTTTCCAGAATACTTGAGCCAATCTATTGTTTAGCCCTGAAACCAGCAGACCTTCCTTCTTCCTACCTCCCCCACAGCAGTTCCGCTCAGCAGCAAGCTTCTCCTAGTAGAAGTTCAACTCACTAATCTGTGATTGTCACATTATCACCCTCTTTTCCAAATGGAATTAAGAGTTAATTGGCTCACAGAGGGCCCCAATAAGCACCAAAGCCAGCACAAGGTAATTAACTACAGCACACAGCCAGGAACAGGACCTCCCTCTTCCAGCAAGTCTGAGTTGCTAGATCAGTCCCACTGGTTTGACTGATATTAGCCTTTTAATCTCTAAACAATTATCATCCCACTTTTGTCAAGATTCCTTCAACAAACAAAAGTAAGGAAACACAAGAGGAGGGCAAGACTAAATCATTACATCTGGCAGTCCCCTGTCAAGCATATTGTTAAATAGCCATTTTCTAATTTTACATCAAATCAAAAATATACGAAATCTGACTGTGCCAATGCACACCCTCAAGTTACCACAAGACATCTTGACTCCTTTAGGTCTGATCCCCCTGCTCTACTCAGTGAAAATTATGTTTTGTACTGATCACCTGATTTGGAATTCTTTCAACCTTCTTCCTTGATGCCAGGTATCCCCTACTTGATCCAGACTGTCATGACTTCTGCCCTGCAATTGATGTCTGGCAGACTGGGGAGCAATATATTGCCCAGTTGCATGCATCAGACGCCTGGGTAGTTCTTGGATTTCATGCATCTTCATATATTTTGAACTTCAAAGGAAAGCAGAAACATTTTGTATAGAGCTACATTAACTGCAAAGACGCCGCATTATTTCAATAAATTAATCTATAACAAAGGTGTGCACTCACATATAGAAGTTGACAGCTACAAGATGCTAAAACACATCTATCGCGTATTTATCAGGCATTTTTCACTCTCTGGAATTTTCAGGTTGTTTCCCCAAGACAAGCAGGAAGACACAGTTCAGTGCAATCACGTCACAAACAATTCCTTTCTCCTCTTAAGTTGAAATGAAAAAGCACTAAAATGCATTCGTGCTTCCCCTCCCATGTGTGTACGTACAGTGTGCCCTTACAGAGAAGATCTGAATGTGTTCTTCCGCCTTTTACTCTCGAACATATCAAGATACTCTGTCTATTGCTGAAAAACCCTCTTGAGGACTAGGGAACTGAAGGGAGAATTTCCCATTTCAACATGAAATGCACTTACATATACACTTCTTCTACAAGGAACTCTTTCATAGTTTTGCTCATATTTTAATTAAATGTATTTCTTCTCTAAAAACCTAAAAATCCCTTCCTGTTTTTACATATTCATCATTAAAAAGCAGAATTAGGCATACAGTTCACTTTCACATGTAGCTCTAATCTGAAAAATAACAAGTATCTTTCTATGAATTGTAAGTATTTTGTCTCAGTAATTTTCTGAAAACAAGAATGATAAAAAAATCTAACCAGACAAAACTTGCTGAACCGGTTGTACTGAAGCTTCTTTCCCAAAACAAACACTGCCACCACCCTGACAATTTGCACACTAGAACCACAAACACATTCTTGAAATCCGTAACAGGCAACAGAAGAGGACAGTCTGAAGTCTCACCCCAACAATCCCCTGAACTGAACTAGGAAAAAAACATGGCTGCAGCCAGGAAAAAATGTTGGCTCCACAAAGTTATGGGAACAATCCACGCTACCAAGTTTCAGGAATTCAGCTGAATAACCACTCACAGTACTAACAACAGATCATTGGGGGGAGAGGGCGGGGGGGGGACGATACACGAACAACAACAAAACCAAAATCCAAATACCACCACCCCCATAAAAAAAATCTCATTCGAGGAATTACAGTATTTTCGGCTTGTTCTGGCAAGCTGCAAGGAGCTAAAATAAAGCTAATGAGAAAAAACAAGGCCTATATTTTGTGTGAGATAGAAATTCTTGTTCTTGTATAAAATATTATTTGAATGTTTTATGAAAGAGGTGGGCCCTGTCCAGCAGACAGAAGAATTCTGTTCATGTCAAGATGTGTAGTTAAGGCAACTGTATGCACTTTTGAAGAAAAGAGTTTCAGGCACTTTTAAATTTACACAAAATAGCTTTCAGCACGAGTTCTTGTACACGTGTTAGGCCCAATTCCCTTAAAAACCATCGAATCTGCTCCAAAGTTAAACGTGGTCTGACCATATGCAATGACAATGTAACACAAAGTAGTAAAAAAATCAAGCTCAGGTAGAACACGTAAAAGTTTTATATTAAAGTCTAAGACACATGAATGCTTTTAATGATTTTCCAGCATATGTAATTTTTAACATATTATTTCTAAATTTGAAACACTCTATGTGCTACACATATGTAGAGACAACAGCCCAAGTCCATGAGAGTTTACGGCAAGTAACCACGAAAAATAAGAGCTGAAGAAGGATCATTTCTGCCTTGTAAAGTTATAAAATAAAAGCATGGGAAGAATAAGAGAACTGACCAAAACCACGGAATAAGTCTGTGGTTGGGGGAACAAGTGTATCTAAATACCTTACATTCCAGTCTAATACCTTAAACTCAGGAACATCATTTTTATATTTGAATGTTATGATAATGTAAACCCACATATGTTTCGTGATAGGTTTGGGAGGGTGCTGGTGTGTTTGTTTGTTCTTTTTTAAGAGGAATGCTTTCTGGTTAACAACGTTCCATAGAGACCAGTAAGTCTTCATAGAATAACTCAACTTTCTTCTGTCCTATTGATGTCATAATTAATGTCGTAACTTAAAAAAACAAAAATCAATTACAGCTAAAGTCTTTAACAAGGCAGCATCTTATTACTGCTTACCTGCTTCTGGATTTCTCCATTTTGCTCTAATTCTAAGTCTGCAGTAAACAAATGCACTCTGCACTGTAATGCTGTGTATTAGCTCTGGACAAAGCATGAACTGGTTCCTGCTATTTGTGATGAACCCATCAAATGGATCTATGCTAAATTCGGTCTGTATCTTAACAGTGACAGGAATTTCACCCCCTCGACCTGCATACAAAGAGCATAATGCAGTTCTAGATGCTGAACACGAAAAGGATTTGTCTGCCTGCTCACAGCCTTGCTGACCTGAATGATACCGCGCTGACACGCGCTATTGGTAATAAAAGTCTTCACTGTTTTAATCTTAAGATGGTAACTGTACCTACCTACCTAAAGCTGCGCTAGAAAGATGCTATAAAAAGGAGATGACCCTAAGACACGTTCCCCGATTCAGAAATGAATTAATAATCAACAGTGACCAAATCAGTACCTAATCAAAGTGGCTCCTTCCCATTTTTTTTTTCTTAACTACTAAGCTTCTTTCCCTTCACAAGCACATGGCAATGAGGAAAACAATGAGTTCCACCCATCTCCAGCAAGAACTTCTGTTCGCAGAGCCTTCCCGCGCCGAAGGCCTCGGGGAGCGCCGGGCTCAGCGCCGGCACCCGGACCTACGGCCGGCCGCCTCCCGGCAGCGCCAGCTCCACAGCGGACACTGCTACCGGCCAAGTTTAACGTGCGACAGAAAAAAAACAGACCAACCAAACACGGACTGCAGCCACTCTGAGCCAGTCTGCTCGAAACCGCTTTCCGCAGGAGAGAACGATGACCCGAGGGCTTTTTGCGCCGCCGGCCCGCAGCCGAGACGGCGCAGCCTCCCGCTCGGGCTGCGGTAACGGCTGGCCGAGGGCGGCGGCCGGGGCCCGGGGGCTCTGCCCTCCCTACCCGAGACGTCCCCGCTCTCGCACACGCCTGCACAGCCCCGCTTGCCCTCGCAAGCCGCCTCCGAGGGGGCCGAGCGGCAGCCCCGCCGGGAGGGGCGGGAGGCAACAGGCGCCCTGAGCGTAGCCCGCGCCCGCCGCGCTACCGGGCCGCGC